>CDZR01039459.1_pt1 | contig 121971 bp, 124 predicted proteins | sample 554781 | NCBI WGS metagenome assembly CDZR01 (sample SAMEA3182065, study PRJEB8094) | gut metagenome | biome: human; feature: gut; material: Stool; isolation source: human stools | place: Canada | collected 2013-01-28
CAAATGTATTAATAACACCATCCGCAGCATTTACAATAGTGTACGGTGTTGCAGTAGAAGCACCTTTATTATCTGTAGTGTTACGTCTTAAATTTGTAACAGGACCATTATAAGTTTGACCTGTTAATGTACCGTTTAAGATAGCACAGAATGACATAACTGAATCCGGATTTTCTGTAGCAGCTGTGGCAACGTTAGTGTTACAAGGAGATGCTGTACCAGCATAGTCAAAGTCATATTGAGCTTGAGACATCAAACCAGCTTGGTTTAATGTTGATAATGTTTTCTTAAATTGAGAACGGAATTTTGCACCGTTTGTGTTAGCAATCAATGTTGGAATAGTCATAGCAGCAACTACACCAATGATACCTAATGTGATTAATACTTCTGCCAAAGTAAAACCGAACCTTTTTGTCATAATCTTTTCACCTTTCTTTTCATGAGTTAACAACTTCCATTCAACAATAAGCACAGAAAGATTGATTTCTCTGCTTGTTATATAGAAATATATTATAATTATATCTTATGAATAGAATTTTGTCAATCTATATAGTTGAATTTTTACAAAATTATATCCAACAGATTGTTATAAAACAATTTAGTCCAAGTTAATTTTATAAAAAAAGGAAATGACAAAATGACTCTAAAACAGGATCTTGGAAAAAAAATACAAAAACTTAGAAAAGAAAAAAAAATTACTCAAGAACACCTGGCTGAACTTGTAGGAATTGATCCTAAAAATATAAGTAAAATTGAAAATGGTAACAACTATCCTACTGCCGAAAATTTAACCTCTATTGCAAAAGCTTTACAGGTTGATATATATGAGCTATTTGTATTCAATGAAGTACCAATAGAACAAATGAAAAAAGAAATTATCAATGCACTTGATTGCAAAAAAACAGTACTCCACTTATATAAATGTTTAAAATTTGAAAAATAATAACAAATAATAATTTTATATATAAAAAATATCAAACCTGATTATATTTATTCAAATGCATTATTTACAAGCCCACTGAATTATTATAAAATTTAACAGAAAGAAAGAGGTAGATTATGCAAAAAAATATTTGGGACAAATATGCAGAGGTTTTAGTTGATTACTCAACGAATGTAAAAAAGGGAGATTTGGTTATTATTAGAGCTGAATCTATACAAGCAAAAGATTTGGTAAAAGCTGTATACAAAAGAGTACTAAAAAAAGGCGGGAATCCATTATTGAGGACATCATTTGGCGATTTTGGAGAAGTATTTTTGAAGAATGCAACTGATGAACAACTTGATTATATTGATCCTATTACAAAAATGGAGTACGAAACTGCCGATGTATATATCTCAATAGGCGCACCTCTGAATACTAAAAACATGGCGCGTGCAGATTTAAATAAACTGGCACGCCGCGGGAAAGCCACAAAAACATTATCTGAAATGCTGATGAAACGTTCGGCAGAAGGCAATGCAAGATGGGTTATAGCAGACGTTCCAACTCAAGCTCTTGCTCAAGAAGCAAATATGTCGCTAGATGAGTATTCAGAATTTTTATTTAAATCATGCTACCTGGATTTAGATGACCCTGTTGCAAAACTAAAAGAACTTGATGAAAAACAAACCAGATGGGCAAACTACCTGGATAAGATTAAAAAAATACGTATTACCGGAGAAAAAACAGATATCACATTTAATGTAGAAGGCAGAAAATGGATAAGCTGTTCAGGAATCAACAACTATCCTGATGGAGAAGTTTTCACCTCACCTGTTGAAGACGGAATAAACGGAGAAATCTATTTTGACTATCCGCAAAATTATAGAGGAAATTCTGCACATGGAGTTCATTTGTTGATTGAAAACGGACTTGTTGTAAAAGCAACCGCAGATAAAGGTGAAGAATTCCTTAATGCCATGATAAATATGGATGAAGGTTCGCATGGTATCGGGGAAATTGCTATAGGTACAAATGATGAAATTCAAGAAATTACAGGTAATATTCTGTTCGACGAAAAAATAGGAGGAGCAATACACATGGCTGTCGGAGCCTCCTACCCTGAAACAGGCGGGAAAAATGTTTCCGGTCTTCACTGGGATTTGATTAAAAACATGAAAAATGGCGGAAAAATTTATGCCGATGATAAACTTATCTATGAAAATGGGAAAATGATTATTTAAAATAAATAAAAATTAAAAAAAACTAGAAATTTTGCCACTTTTTAGTAAATTTTACTACATAAGTGGCAAAATTTTATTTTACATGTTTTGATATAAACATAATACGTGTAAAATCTAGGAGTTAATATGCAAATATCAAGAATTCAAGCAAATTATTTCACAAATCCTCAAATAAATTTAGTAAAACCTCAAAATACAAAAAATTACTCAACCCAAGTAAACAACAATAATACTCATATTCCAAGTAATTTTAAATATAATGCCAATATTCATTTTGGAGAATTCTTCGACCCAAATAGAACAGTTCCTCATATTGATTACGAAGAATACATGGCAATGAAACCTGTAACAAAACAAAGATTTAGAAAACGTTATATGAACTTTGAAAAAAGAGTTAATAAGAATGAACTTGTAGATTTAAAAATGGCATACTTACCACTTAAAACTGAAAAGCTAATGGATGAATTCATAAAAACTTCTCAGATTTACACAAAATACAAGGATCAACCAATAATTTGTCTTGGAAGAAGTCCAAAATGGTTTTTAAATGCAGCACTTTGGATGAAAGACGGAATTGACGATTATAAATTTGTAGCATTTTCTAAATTTTGGTATAGACCACATCCAATCGAAGGTGTTGTCAGAATGAATTCAGTAGCTCCAACCGAAAAAGAAGAAGCTGCATACAGAAGATACTTAAAGCGAATCAAAGCTGATCCTCAATCAATTGTTGATAACATGGAAAAAACCGGTAAAAAAACAGTAATTACAGATTATATTTGTTCCGGAAAAGGTGCCTGCTCATTTTTAGATGTTATGTCCAGATACGCAGATGATTTAGGTATCCTAGATAAATTTGCAAAATCAATACAAATTGTCGGAATCGGCTCATTAGACTACATGGAAGAATTAAATCCATACGCAGAATACATATCAATTCCAAGTGTTCCAATGCCGGAAAAATTAAGACCATATTCAAAAGACATAAAACAAGAATTCTATAATATGAATTATTCAATGTTCAAAGAAATGTTGATAAATCAAAATACAAATGAATGCAGATCTACATACTACCCACATGAAACTTGGACTATTTATAGACCGGACAGATTTAAAACAGGATTGATTACAGACCTTAAAAAAGTAAAAGAAATGGTTAAAAATTTAAAAGGAGAACGTAAAAGTATGTCCTCATTTACTCCTGCAATGTTTGATTTTAGAAACCTACTAAATTTTAGAATTTTGGATGCTCTTAATGAAAGAGACCTATTGAAAGCTATACATAAATCTAAAATATAATAACAGTTGTTATAACAAAAAAGAACCGGCAAAATTGCCGGTTCTTTTGATATAAACATAAAATTAACGTTTTGAGAATTGGAATCTCTTACGAGCTCTTTTTCTACCATATTTCTTACGTTCTTTAACACGAGGGTCTCTTGTTAACAAACCTTCTAATTTAAGAACATTCTTAAATTCTTCATTAGATTTAACAAGAGCTCTTGAAATACCATGTCTGATTGCTCCACATTGAGATACAATACCGCCGCCTATAGCCTTCACTCTAACATCAAATCTGTCTTGAGTTTCAGTTAAAACTAATGGTCTGTATACAAGCATTTCAATTGCCGGTCTATTTCCAATATAATCATTTAATTTTTTACCATTAACAAAAATTCTACCGCTGCCCTTAACCAATTTTACAACTGCAATAGAGGTTTTTCTGCGGCCCGTTGCCATAATTTCTTTATCTGCCATTATTTAGCCTCCTTTTCAAGTACAACTGGTTTTTGTGCTGCATGAGGATGTTCTGGACCAACATAAACTTTTAATTTGTTGAATTGTTCAGCACCCAATGTATTATGTTGCAACATACCACGAACAGCATGTTCAATAACAATTCTTGGATCTTTTTCCATCAATTCTTTAAAGCTTGCTGATTTTAACCCACCAGGATATCCTGTGTGATGTAAATAAATTTTGTCTGTTTCTTTTTTACCTGTAACTTTCACTTTTTCAGCATTGATAACGATAACAAAATCACCAGTATCAACGTTTGGAGTGTATTCAGGTTTATTTTTACCTCTCAAAATGTTTGCAATTCTAACAGCCAAGCGACCTAATGTTTCGCCTTCCGCATCAATTACATACCATTTTCTTTCAACTTCTAGAGGCTTTGCTGAATATGTTTTCATTGCATTTCTCCGTTTTATTATTTTAATACATTACTTTCATTAAAGTTAATCCATAAGGACTAACTGTCATTCCCGCTTTTGTACGGTTTTTAGATTCCAGAACGTTCAACATGTGTTCCGGAGTTAGATTATGCCCTTCTATTTCTAAAAGGGTTCCGACAATAGTTCTTACCATATTATACAAAAATCTATTCCCTATAATATCAATAATTACTTTGTCGCCGACCTTGGAAACATTTGCTTCATATAGATTACAAATTTTGCTTGGGTTAAGCGTTCCGGAACTTTTAAAACTTGAAAAATCATGTTCACCTAATAAATAATTCAAGGATTTTTGCATCCTCTCTATATTAATCTCATACTTAATCCGCATCAAATCACCGTCAAATGCATTTTTACAACGTCTGTTTATAAATTCAAATCTGTAATGACGTTTCTTTGCTGATTTCTGAGCATGAAAAGATTTATCAACTTCTCGTAAGTCTGAAACAGATATATCATCAGGTAAAATTTCATTTATTGAATAGAGAAATTTTGAAGCAACAATCAATTCCTCAGTATCAAAATGTACTACCTGACCTCTGGCATTTACACCTTTATCCGTTCTGCCGGAAAAAATTGCTCTAACAGGTCGGTTATTATTTAAATCTGCGCCATACCCATCAGTATTGCACCGATTATTTTTTATCAATGTACTAAGTGCTTTTTCAAGTTCTCCTTGTATAGTCGGAAGAGCTATTTGTTTGCCGTTTTCAAACTGAATCTGACTGCCTGCATAGTTTTTACCGATATACTGAACTGAAATTGCATATCGCATTCTGACTTACACCAGTTGAATAAGTGCCATTTCAGAAGCATCACCACGTCTTGGTGGTAAATGATAAATTCTTGTATATCCACCTTTTCTGTCTGAGTATTTTTTGCTAATTACAACAAATAATTTTCTCAAAACAGTTTGTGAAGCTAATTTTTTATCAGCTTGAGGAGCTTCAAATACTTCACCGGTAGATAAATCCATATATTTACCTGTTTCTTTATTATAAATATATCTTGCCGCTTGGCGAATAGAATTTAAATCGCCTTTTTTTGCAAGAGAAATAACTTTTTCAGCATAAGGTTTCAATGCTTTAGCACGAGCCAATGTTGTTGTTATCTCACCATGCACAAAAAGTTCAGTAGCTAAAGAACGCAATAGAGCCTTTCTTTGGTCCTGTGCCTTTCCTAGCGTATGTTTTTTACACATATGTCTCATTGTTTTCGTATCCTTTACTTATTTTGTATTTGTATTGTCTTTAATAAATTTATTATCCGATTAAATCTTCTTCTTCCACTGGGCTTGGAGCTAAATCTAAACCAAAGTGATGAAGTCTTTCAATTACTTCGTCTGAAGATTTTTTACCGAAGTTTTTAATATTTAGCAAGTCATGTTCTGATTTTTTCAATAATTCTGCCATAGAATTAATGCTTGCTCTTTTCAAACAGTTATATGCTCTTACTGATAATTCTAGTTCTTCAATTGTCATAGTTGGAGCTTCTTCTTCAACACTCTCTTTTTCTTCCACTTGAGGAATCGGAGCAATAGCAGGTTGACCTGTTATTGAAGCAATTTGCATAAAGTGCTCAATAAGAAGATTTGAAGCCTGACTTAAAGCATTTTGAACATCAATTGAGCCGTTAGACCAGATTTCAAGAGTTAATTTATCAAAATCCAATGCATCACCTACACGAGCACTTTCTACGTTATAACTAACACGTTTGATAGGCATAAATGTAGCGTCTATAGGCAATACATCAATTGAAGCATCCTTTGCATCTCTTGGAACATCATGAGGAACATATCCTTTACCTGTGTCAACGATAATATCAGCATGGAATGACCCGCCATCAGCAACTGTACAGATTAACCAATCAGGATTAACCACCTTAACTCCGGCAGGTAATTGAATATCACTTGCTAATACAGGACCAGGTTTATCTACATCAATTCTTAAGTGTTGAGACTCTTTAGAATCAGTCTTTACAACTAATCCTTTTAAATTTAACATAACATCAATTACGTCTTCTAATACACCCGGAATTGCTGTATATTCGTGAGTAATACCTTCGATTCTTGCACTTGTAACAGCGGTACCTTCAAGACTTGATAATAATACACGTCTTAAAGAGTTACCGATTGTAGTACCGAATCCTCTTTCTAATGGCTCGATTACAAATTTACCGTATTGAGAACCGTCAGAACTTGTTGCTGTATTAACACATTTAATTTTTAATTCCATTATTTTATTCTCCTAGTTAAAATCTACTTAATTGCTAGTTATTTAAGCTAATGCTTATCCACTTACAATTCCTACTTAGAATAATATTCGATTACAAGTTGTTCCTTGATTTCCGGATCTAATTCTTCTCTTTCAGGAATTCTGTCAAATGTAATTTTTAATGCTTCTTTATCGATTGTCATCCAAGCCGGAGCACAAGCCATATCGATCATTCCCATTACATCCTGTATATATTTTGCACTTTTTGATTTAACTGTAATAACATCTCCTGCTTTTACCAAGTAAGATGGGATATCAACTTTTTTGCCATTTACAAGAACATGACCGTGATTAACAATTTGTCTTGTTTGTTTACGAGTAATACCAAAGCCAGCTCTGAATAAAATGTTGTCTAATCTTGATTCTAATAACTGCAAAAGAATTGTACCTGTAACACCTTTTCTTCTTGTTGCTTCGTTGTAATATCTAACAAATTGTCTTTCGCTTACAAGGTAAGTGAATCTGATTTTTTGTTTTTCAGCCAAATGGATAGCATATTCAGAAAGTTTCTTTCTGACAGCACCGTGTTGGCCTGATGCGGTTTGTCTCATAGAAGAAGTTAATTTTCTGTTTGACAAATCTTTTACTTTTTTATTTCTAAATAATTTGTTGGTAGGTCCTTTATATCTTGACATTTTTATATTTCTCCTTTTATTTGTGCGGGGCATCTATGGTTTGCGTTTGGACTATTTACGCAAGCCCCCGCGATAGTTACTTTTAAATTTTAGGCAATAAGTTTTTAATTGCTTAAATTTTATATACAGGATAATCTTTGTTAAACAAAATTCATCCTATCTATATCAATTACACTCTACGTTTTTTAGGTGGACGACATCCATTGTGAGGAATAGGAGTAACATCCTTAATTAGAGTGATTTCTAAACCTGCAGCCTGAATAGCTCTGATTGCAGTTTCACGACCTGAACCAGGTCCTTTGATATGAACTTCAACTTTTTTCATACCTTGATCGATAGATTTCTTAGCAACCATTTCTGCAGCAGATTGAGCTGCAAATGGAGTTCCTTTTCTTGCTCCTTTGAATCCAGAAGCACCAGCTGTTGCCCACGCAATAGCATTACCTTGAGTATCTGTTGAAGTTACAATTGTATTGTTAAAAGTAGATTGAATGTGAACAACCCCTTGCAATACATTTTTCTTTTCTTTTTTCTTAGTTTTTTGTGGTCTTGCCATTTTTTTATCCTTTATCTTTCAATTAATTTTAAAATTTTACCTTTAAAACCCTGAAGTGTATTCAGGATAAGATAACTCAACTATGTTATCTTATTTTTTCTTAGAAACCGGTCCTGTTTTCTTTCCGCGTTGAGTTCTAGCATTTGTTTTAGTTCTCTGACCACGGCATGGTAATTTACGTTTGTGGCGTAAACCTCTGTATGAACCTATTTCTTGTAAACGTTTAATATTCATAGTAACTTCACGTCTTAAATCACCTTCAATATGGTAATTAGACAATTCGTTACGTAACAATTTAATATCTTCATCAGTTAAATTGTCTGTTCTTAAGTCTGGTGAAATACCTGTAGCTTCTAAAATTTTCTTACTTCTAGCCGGACCTATGCCGTAGATGTAAGTCAAAGCTACTTCCATTCTTTTGTTACGAGGTAAGTCTACCCCTACTAATCTTGCCATTTATTTATTCTCCTTTGTTTCTGTTGTTAGATTTTTTTTGATATGAGGCTTAAATGCTTCCTCACCACTTACCGAATCGTGCGTAAGTTCCACTTATATAAAATTAAAAATTGTATCTGTATAAAAATATCAAAAAAGATGCAATAAAATTGCTGCCAAAGATAAACTATCCTTGTCTTTGTTTATGCTTAGGATTTTCACAAATAACAGCTATTCTGCCTTTTCTTTTAATACATTTACACTTTTCGCACATTTTTTTTACTGATGATCTAACTTTCATTTTCTTTTCCTTTATATTATTTATTGTACTTAAATTTCTTTTTAGGTTTGACGCTAACTGAATCAATCACCTACTTTAATCTGAATGTAATGCGGCCTTTTGACAAATCATAAGGTGTCATTTCAACCTTAACTCTATCACCAGGTAAAATTCTTATGAAATTTTTTCTAATCTTTCCAGAAATATGAGCTAATATTTCATGATCATTTTCGAGTTTTACCTTGAACATTGCATTCGGCATAGATTCAATAATCGTACCTTCTAGTTCTATTACGTCTTTTGCCATGTTTTCCTCATTTTCGGCTTGCTAAACTTTGCACATACATGCGCATAGTTTAATAATACTTGCAAAATATTTGTTTGCAAGCAATTTTCTTAGGGTTTTAAGCTATCTTAATATTTACACTAATATATTGTTTTTATAAAAATACCACACAACTATATAACACAACAAAGTTTAAAAATACTTATCCAATGTAGCTTTTCACATGATTGTAAACTTTTATTAAAATTTTTAATGTGCATATTTTTAATTAATTATCAATATTTAAATACACACATTTACTATTTATAAATTAGAATAAAAATTAAATTATAACAAATTACCATTCAGATCATACACCTGAATATTTAAACCTCTTACGGAAATCATATCCTTAAGTTGCTTAATTGCATTCGGAGAATATGCATCTGCAGGAATAATAATTTTTTCAATCGCATTTGCAGGAACACCTATCGGAACAGCCCGATGAGTAATATACGTAGAATGTCCTGCCATATTACCGTCTTTATACAAAATACTTCCAGCCTCGCCTTTAGTTACATTAAAAGAATTCTTCATTAACGTTGGAGAGACTCTATTTTTATTAACAACTACAACAACAGAAGTTCTTGTGTTAGACAATCCGCCACTTGAAAGCTTTGGCAAGAAATTTGCTTCCCCCGGATTATAACGTGGACGTGAGAAATATTCTTTTATTGTATAAGCTTTAGGAACATCCCAAAAATCTGCACATAAAGGAGTTTGAGTTGCACAACCTGTTCCGGTACCTATAGAACCTCTCACATCTCCTGTTGTTACACCTTTGTCTAAAATATCTTTAAGGTTTTTATAACTTGTTGAATGAAGCATTGAATCCTTAGATAAAATATTTCCAGTAGAAGTGGCCACTAACAGTTTATTTTTACCACTAGTCTTATACGCTTGATAAGACTCATCATACAATTTCTTTTGAGAAGGAGTCAACCTTTCAGCCATGGAAATACCTTTAACACCATCTGTTATTTCTGTAGACATTTCAATCTTATCAAAAGGCACATTATAAGTCTTTTTTGGCATAGTTGAGTCAAGTCTTCGAATATATTGTTCTATTGTTTCTCCAGGCATTTGCGGATTACACAAACATTTTTCCTTAAAAGTATTAAGATAATTTTTTCTGGCAATTAAAACTTCTTTTAAATATTCAGGATTTTTAACACCCATATTTTTAATATGAGTCAAACTATAACTAAATGTTCCTGTTACAGGATCAATTCCTCCTGCTTTTTTCTCATATTGAGCAGCCTTGTTAATAGTATCAACTATTTTTTTATCAGAAATTGCAGATACACGCTCTAAAGATTGTATAAGTTCTTCCCTTGTCATACTTGTAAGATAAGGACGCGACTGAGAATATCCGTTAAAAAAGGATGTTAACTCGCCAACATTTTCACCAAAATCAATACCTTTACGACCACCTCTGGCTCTAAAGCATAATGCCCCGCCGACATCCAGCCTTGCAGCATTACCAGCAGACATAACCACATTTCCATCTTTTAATGCATCCCAATTTGCCAACCAACAATCCATACCAAAACCTTCTCTGACAATTTTCACATCATTAGAATCAGGTAACCTGTTAATTGGCATAAATTTAGTTGCAACTCCAAATTTTTCAGTTTCAGAAGCCCAAACATTTTTTGGAGGAATTGTATATGAAACTATCATTTTCTTTGTCGATGGAATCCCGCCTAATTCATACAATTCACCTGCTAATTGCTCAGATCGAATTTGAGCTTCAGCACCATACTTTATATAATACAAATCATCAGTTTCTTTAAGTAACGCCCAATAGCCATCATTTGAGCCGCTTCTGGAACCTTTAAATACCATAAACTCTTTAGGTGAACCATTAAACTTCAGTGTTGCTGGCTCCATTGAATATCGTGCAACTAAACTTGATATTTTTTGCTTTTTAAATTCGTTATAAGCAAGCTTTGTACCTATTTCTTGCCATTCTCTTGAGGTTCCTCCATAAGGTTTTTGGGCATATATCCCTTTTCCGGCTTTCTGCTGAGCTTTAATAAGATTATCTAAAACAGCATCATCTATTTTATTTATATCATCTAAAATTGAAGATGTTTTTGCTTTAGTTATACAATTCCCAACATAGGAACCCGCTTTAATAATTCCATTTACAGACATTATTTTCCCCTATGCCATTTATCCCCTATAAATATTAAAAAATTTTCATTCTAAATAATTGCATAATTTTAAAATGAATGTTAACAAACATTACACGGACAAAAACTATAGATTTTTACAATTTGCAAGAGTAATTTCATCGTGATAACATAAAATTATGCACACAAATTTAGAAACAGTAACGATAAGAAGAATGGAACCACAAGATGTAGACGGTGTTATTCAAATTGAAGAAGACGCTTATGGAGAACATCATTGGTCAAAAGAATCATTTCTAAATGAACTAAACAATGAACTTGCCAGATATTATTCACTATTTAATGAAAATGGAGAGTTATGTGCTTATGCAGGCTGTTGGCATATTCTCGATGAAGCCCATATAACAAACATTGCAGTTTCAATAAAACATCGCAGAAAAAAATATGCAGAAAGCTTATTAAAAAGAGTTATAGACGATTGTTATCTGGAAAAAATAAAATATATTACCCTTGAAGTCAGAGTTAGTAATACTCCAGCAATAAACTTATATTCAAAATACGGTTTTACATCATTTGGCACAAGAAAAGGTTATTATCAAAATAATAATGAAGATGCCCTCATTATGTGGACTAAAAATATATTTTTTGATGAATTCAAAAATACATACGAAAAAATTACAGAAGAATTGGAGGGGAAAATTTTAATAAAATGACAGAAGAAGTTTTAATCCCTAAAATGAAACGAATAGAAAAGCAACAAAGGAAGTTAAAAATACCCTTTCTTAATATTCTTCTTGTACTTTTTTGCTCATTACTAATTATTGGAGCCACATTTATAAATATAGATTTAAAACATTATATAATACCAACAACCATTTTTTCAGATAATCATTTAACAGCTGAAGACTTTATATACAGTTTTTATATTATACCTCAAGTACCTGTTATAATGTTCATTTGCTCAACTCTTGGGAAAAAAATGGCAGCAACAAGCATTATTTTATATATTCTTGGAGGGTTATTCCTTGCCCCTATTTTTGCACTTGGAGGAGGAATTCGGTATATTACAGAATATAGTTTCGGTTACATTTTTGCATACCTACCTGCGGTAGTTTTTGCCGGAAGTTTCCTCAAAAAATCCTATTCATTTAAAAATATGATTCTTGCAGCAATTACAGGTGTTCTGACTATTCATATTCTAGGAATAATCTATATGACAATAATTGCCTGTTTAAAACATGCTGGAACAGTTTTTATTACAGGTTGGATTGATGCCCAAAGTGGTCTAAAAATTCTTTATGACCTCATACTTAGTTTTATATGTATTATTATTGGTAAATACATCCACTATGCTTTAAAATTTATTATGGAATAATATTGCCTGCATCCAAAAAATATGCTACAATAGCCATCAAGGATGGTGAAGTTATGACATTTATGAAAATTATTACAGATATACCAATACTTGTAGTTCTTTTGGTTTTCATAACATCTACAATTTATTGTTATTCAAAATATCTTGTTACTGGGAGAAATTTGAAAATTTTTATTGAATTTATATCCCAATTCAAAAAAAACGACTTGAATTTCAGATTTAAAGAAATTAATACTTGGATGAGCGGCAACCCCTATGTTTCTGCAATATGGTCAGAATTTAAAAACACTCTCGTTTTTTCTGAATCTGTAGCGTTAAAACAAGAAGGTCAAGATTTTAAATATCAAGATATCTCTTCAACCGTCCAAAATGTACAAACGACAGTAGACCCTCTTTATTTTTTTAATGAAGAAACACTTATTACTTCAAAATTCAATTTCAAAATGATACAAACTATCCCTACAGTATTAACAGGTTTTGGACCTTTATTCACATTTTTAAACATTGCAATAGCTTTCGGAAGAATTGATTTTTCTACCCAAGAAAAAACAATAGCATCCGTTTCAAATTTTATGACAAGTATGCAAACTGCAGCATTAGTATCCGTTATTGCAGTAGGTTCTTCTCTTGTCTATCTTATGATTGAAAGAATTTTATATAACAAAATGTGTAAAACACCTCTAAACAAAGTTCAGGAAATTATGGGCTCATTATTTGCCAGTATATCTTCCGAAAAATTCCTGTATGAACTGCTTAGAGAAACAAAAATTCAAAACAATTCTGCAGCTAATTTAATGAGCACTATGCCTAACCAATTCAAAACCGCATTTAATGCAAGTATGGCTAGTAATTTAGTTCCGTATTTAGAAAACTTAATTTTTGGACTTAATCAATTAAATAAACAGCTGAAAGAAACTGCAAAAGCAACAAAATCATCAGACGTAGTCGATGAACTGTTCTAAATATAAAAATACTAATTTTAAAATGCTGGAACGCAAATATGGCAATAATATACAGAGGAAAACAGAATAACGACGAAGATAGCGGAAATATTTTTTGGGTAACAATGGCAGACCTTCTATTAGGTCTGGCAATTATTTTTATTACCCTATTTGTCCTTGCTATGACAGGTTTTTCGCAACAAAATATTCAACAACAACAAGTTCAAATGGAAGTTTCCAAAAAAATTAGCGAAGGATTAAAGGAATCTGATATTGCTGCCGATATAGATAAAATGACAGGAGATTTAAAAATATCAGATGTTGAACTATTTGAACTTAACAGTTACGTTCTTTCTGAGAATGGGAAAAAACTTCTGGATAAATTAGCTCCAATTTATATAAACACAATATTTGCTGATAAAGAATTGGCAGGTCAAATCGGCAGTATCATTATTCAAGGACACACGGATTCACAAATGTTTGCAGGCATCAATTCAAAAGATGAACAATTTTTAAAGAATATGGATTTAAGTTTAAAAAGAGCAAACGCCGTTGCAGAATATATATTCACAACTAATTATGACAAAAAATACGCAGATTCCTTCAGAAAACTTCTTGTTGTTGAAGGTAAAAGTTTTAACGAACCGGTACTTGTTAACGGAAAAGAAGATTATGCAAAAAGCAGACGTGTTGAATTAAAATTAAAAGTGAGAGACTGGAATGTTTCAACAGCACTTGGATTAAGGAAAGATTAAAATGATTGATGAAAATAATATCTTAGAAACCATTAATATGATAAAACTGCACAATCTTGATATTCGTACAGTTACATTAGCTTTGAGTCTGAGGGATTGTATCTCTGAAGATATTGATAAAGTATGTGATAATATCTACAACAAAATCAAAAAATATGCTAAAAATTTAGTTACTTATGCTGATGAATTAGCAGATGAATACTCAATACCTATTATAAACAAAAGGATTGCCGTAACACCAATTTCGCTTATCGGAGAAGCCTGTAAAAATCCAGATTATGTAAAAATTGCACAAACACTCGATAAAGCCGCAAAAGAAGTTGAAGTTAATTTCATAGGAGGTTTTTCGGCTCTTGTAGAAAAAGGATGCACAAAAGGTGATAATCTTTTAATTGAAAGTATCCCTGAAGCACTAGCAAAAACTGAAAGAATTTGTGCATCTGTAAATGTAGCATCTTCAAAAGCAGGAATTAATATGGATGCAGTTCTCAAGATGTCTGATATTATAAAAAAATCTGCAGATTTGACAAAAGAGAATGACAGCATCGGCGCTGCAAAACTCGTAGTATTTTGTAATGTACCGGGAGATAATCCTTTTATGGCAGGCGCATTTTGTGGTATAGGAGAACCTGAATGTGCATTAAATGTTGGAGTTTCCGGGCCAGGAGTAGTTAGAGCTGCAGTGGAAGCATTATCTGAAGATGCTGATATGAGCGAACTTGCTAATAAAATTAAAGAAATAGCATATAAAATAACATCTACAGGAGAACTTGTCGGACGGAAATTAGCTAAAAAATTGAATATTCCATTCGGAGTAATAGATCTTTCTTTAGCTCCAACCCCAGCCCGTGGTGATAGTGTAGCAGGAATATTTCAAGCTATGGGGCTGGAGCATGCCGGCGCACATGGGACAACAGCTGCACTTGCAATGCTCAATGACGCTGTAAAAAAAGGCGGAATTATGGCAAGTTCACACGTAGGTGGCTTATCAGGAGCTTTTATTCCAGTGTCCGAAGATGCAGGAATGATAGAAGCGGCTAAAAATGGTTTTCTGACATTCAACAAATTAGAAGCAATGACATCTGTTTGTTCTGTAGGTCTTGATATGATTGCAATTCCAGGAAATACTCCATCCGATACTATTGCAGGAATCATTGCAGACGAAATGGCAATAGGAATGATTAATAAAAAAACAACTGCTGTTAGAATCATTCCTGCTGCAGGTAAAGATATAGGAGATAAAATATCTTACGGTGGTCTGCTTGGAGAAGCTCCTATCATGCCAATCAATGAACTATCATGTTCAAAATTTGTCAAAAGAGGCGGTAGAATTCCCGCACCTATTCATAGTTTAAACAATTAATTACTTACTTACTTACTTAAATAAAAGGAATACACTATGGCTAAAGCAAACTCTATTACAAAATTTGATAACTCACTTACAGAATTTCTTATCAATGCATTGGCAGATAAATATGGGGATGCAAAATCTTATGCATACAGATATAATAACCTTAAAGTTTATATGGACCCAAAAACAGTTGCCCAGCCGCATTTCTTTGTAGTTATTGGAATATCTGAGGCATGTTTTTCAATTGATGACGGGAAAAAAATAGAAGGCGGTCTTGGTAATGAAGACGGATATGTAAAAAGATGGGCTGATAGAACAAATATTCACAAAGAATTGGAAGCCCACTGGAAAATGATAAAAGAAGCTATAGCCGCAGAACAAGAAGATGATGCAACAAAAAAATCTGCAGTTACAGTAAGATTAAGACGCGCAGAAAAATCTGATGAAAATCTAAGTGTTGATATGACATCAACAGGTTTGAACAAATCTAAAAGACATGAAGCTGAAGAAAAAAGAAGAAGATTCCAAAGATTTAAAAATACTATTGATAAAAACAAAACTACTACAGAAAATAAGGATGAAGATAAAGAATGAAAACACTTCATGAAATGGCTGTTAAATTACAAGACTCTATCATCAAACAGCAAGATGACGCTCACAATACAACAAACTTAAATGTAACTAAATATAATAATTTAAAAATCCGAATGGATACCAGATACGCATATCCACATGCAATAATTGTAATTGGCATTTCTGAAGCCGTATTTAATATTGCTGACGGAACAAAAACAGATGGTGGGCTTGGACCTGATGAAAAATATGTTAGAAAATGGCTTACATCCAGTACTGTTATTGCCGATTTAAAAGAAATTTATATTGCAATGGGTGAACTTATTAAAGCTGAAGACTCTAATAAAGCAATATCTCAAGAAGGAGAAGCAGACGAAGTAAAAAAAGAAGCTCCAAAGAAAAAACTAGCTTTTAAAAATTTATTGGAAAATGCAATGCCGCTAGATGGTATGCTCCCTGAAGGTGAGGAAGCTGAAGAAGGCGAAGAACTGATTTCAATAGATGAAGAAACACATAAAACACCTGAACAAGCTCCAAAAGATGATTCTGAACCTGAAACCGTAGATGATATTAAAAAAGGGCTAAAAGACTATCTAAAATCAATGTTTAGAAAAAAATAATCTTAATTTTTCGTTTTTACAATATCTTTTGAACGAAGTTTTCTATGATAAGTTATAGCAAATCTATGGGCTTCATCTCTTATTCTTTGGATTAAGAACAGAGCACTGGATTCCCTTGGCAATAATACTGACTCAGAAATTTCAGGAAGAAAAACTTCTTCCTGCCTTTTAGCTAAACTAACAAAATCTATACCTGTTACATTCATTTGTTTTACAATTTGCATCACACTTGATAGTTGACCTTTTCCACCATCAATAATTATCAAATCCGGTTTTTCCCAACCTTTCTCCCCAAGCCTTGTTAATCTGCGCGTCAAAACTTCTTTCATTGATAAGAAATCATCAGGTTTACCTTCTGTAGTTTTTATTTTAAACTTTCGATATTCGGATTTTTTACTTAAACCATTTATAAATGTTACCATTGACGCTACCGTATTTGTTCCTTGGATATGCGAAATATCATAACATTCAATTCTGTATGGGAAATTATTCAAATGCAACTTTTCTTTTAAATAAGAACCTATTTTATTAAAATCTTCACGAATTTTAGACATTTTTGATAACTTAGCATTATCCAGAATAACCCTTGCATTTTTATCTGCTAAACTTTGAAGTTCCTTACCTTGTTGAGTTTTTCCATAACTTATTTTAACTTTTTTACCTGATATTATATTTAACCATTCTTCATACAATGATTTGTCTCCCACCGCTTCCAATTCATTAGAAACAATTCTGTCCGGAAATTCCAAAGCTAATGTATTATAATATTCTTTAAAAAACGTTGCAAAAAATTCTGTTCTATCTTCAAATTCAACTTCGTACGTAAAATCCTTTTTATCAATCAAACGTCCTTCCCGAATCATCATAATTACAATTGCAAGAATACCATCTTCATGCTGCAGTGAAATTATATCTTCGTTAAGCTTGGTGTTCTCATAAACAACCTTTTGTTTTTCAAGAGTTTTTTGTAAATCAAAATAACTGTCTCTGAGTCTTGCGGCCTTTTCAAATTGCTCAGAGTCTGAATACTTCTGAATCTGTGCCATTAGCTGCTTCATAAGCTCAGATTGTTTTCCTGATAAAAATAATTCTGCCTGATGAACAATAGCTTTATATTCCTCGCTGGTTACCATATTCTGACATGGAGCAAGACATTTGCCTATGTGATAATACAAACAAGGTCTTGTTTTAAACTTAGGAGTTTTACATTGTTTAAGCGGGAAAATTTTTTTTAAGAAATCCAATGTTGAATGCATTGCTCTAATATCTGTATAAGGACCGTAATATCGTCCTTTTTCCAGATTAATATTTCTTTTACGTACTATGGATATCCTTGGAAAATCTTCATCAGTAATAAGAAAATAAGGATATTTTTTATCATCTTTTAATAAGATATTATATTTTGGCTTATGTTTTTTTATTAAATGACTCTCAAGAATCAAAGCCTCTACTTCGGTGTTAGTAATAATGTATTCCAAATGATCAATTTGAGAAACAAGAACATTAACTTTTACACTATCATGATGCTTTCTGTTGAAATAAGACTTGACACGGCGTTTCAAAACTTTTGCTTTTCCAACATAGATAATTTCATTGTCCGAATTATAATAAATATAACAACCCGGCAATGATGGCAATAGTTTTAGGCTTTCTTTTAACTTATCATTCATACACAGGATTATAACATAGTTTTAACCGCGAATAAAATATTTATAATCTACTAGTTATAAAAATTTTTATAATTTTCACGGGCATAATCCTCAATTTCTTCTGCTACATAATACGGAAGAATATCTTCAGGAATATAATCTAAATATGGTATTGTAGCTCTTTTGACTGGCTGATTGAATCCATGTACATAATTATATGTATTGTGTGCTTTCTTTATAAAATTCAATACTGCAATATTCTCCGGGGTCAATTTTATTTTATTATTCAATATTAAATAGTCATATAGAGAACTCTGGGTAATAGTAAGAGTCAAATCCCCTTTTTTATTTGAGCCTAAATAGACATCCACCGGATAAATCTCACCAAGCGGATAAAGTTTTGAAAGCTTTTTTCTATTATCTTCCGACATGTATTTTAATGAGGATGTCAAATATGTCTGCCCAAAAGTTATTGAATTTGTTTTCATAATATTATTACTAAATCTCCTAAAAATAATTTTTGCCCAAACTTAATTATTCTTTGAAATATCAGCCACAATATTAACTAATTCAGAAAAAACAGGTCCCCAATCATCTTGAATATCAGCTTGTAATGGTTTTACAGATTTATACCAACCAACATTATCATCATCTAATTTAAACCAACGAAAATTGGTTTGTTTATTAAACAAACCAATGGTTTTGACACCCAATGCTCCTGCAAGATTCAATATAACATTATCGGTAGAAATCACCAAATCCATATTTTTAATAGCCTCAGCAGTATCAGTAAAATCTTTAAATGTTAATCCCAAATCAATAATTTCCGGATGTTTACTTTCTATTCCAAACTGCAAAGAATAGATATCAATACCTTTAATGCCTGTCAATATATTAAACTTTTCAATATCAATATCTCTACCGTGATAATTTGCGCTTTTATCACCAGCACAAGCAATTCCTATTTTTAAATTATTGTTTGATTTTATATATTTTTCTCTATATTCCAAAACCTTATTTTCTTCAATATCCAAATACTTTTCATAATAAGGAATATTTCTTGATTCAATACAAAGAGCATAAGGTGCATCTAAAAGAGCCATACTGGCATCATATTGCAAATTCGATAAATTTTCACTATCAGAAATAACCGAAATTCCTTCTGATATTATATTTGAATTTTTAATTAGGTTATACAAATTTTGTTGAACAACAAAAATAATTTTTTTAGCTTTTCTCTTCAAAAGAGGAATAAAACGACAATACATAAATGTATCACCAAACCCCTGTTCATAATGAACGAGAAGAGTTTTATCAGAAATATCAGATTCTAAATCCCATTTTTTAACATCATTAGGTAATGGATACTTTAAATTTTCATCCTCTATTAAAAATCTGTATCTAAAATACTTGTGCCCATTTTTGAAATCTCCGCAACTTATTAAAAATGCTCCATAATTATAATAATCAATACTTGTAGGATTGTTATCTAAAAGTTTTTCGTAAAAAAATGCAGCTTTTTCTTTTTTACCAAGTTTTTCATAACAAAAAGCCAAACCATGAAGAATCAATCTATCATCAGGTTTTAGTTTATATGCTTTTTCAAAATAAAAGACTTGATCTTCTAATGACTTATCACCGTATACCTTAGAATACAAATTCCCCACTATAACATAAATAACAGATTTTGTAGCATCAAGTTGAAGATATTTTTCATAGTACTTTATTGCCATTTTATAATTTTTAAGCTTTAAATTATAAAAATTCGCCATGGTAATAAACATTAATGCTTTATTCTGTTCAAACTTTTCATAGAGTTTCATAAACTCAATAGCCAAATCATTATAGCCTAATTTCGCCAAATGCTCTCCCACAAAAGCATAATCATCCATAATTAATTTTGATTTAACCATTAGAAAACGAAATAATACAAGCGGTTCAAAATCAGAACCGCTTAAAGACTGTTCTTTTGCAAATTTTCTTATTGTAACAAAAAGCTCGTTTTTCATACCTTCTGGAGCTTCCTGCTTCATTTTAGAAAATTTTTTATATACATTTAACACTTCCGGTGCAAAATTATTTTCATTAATATGTTCTAATATACACGCATCAAACAATTTTAATAATGTTTTAGAAATTCCATTATCATAAAAACATTCAGTATCACTGTTAAATAAAGTTTTAAGCTCTTCTCTAAGCATAAATCTATAATATCATATTTTCTGGAAATTTATTACTATAAAAATAGTAGAAATATTACAAAATTGTAATATTTCTACTAAACACATAGCAAAAAATTTTTTTTATAGTTATTATATAAAAAAATTTTAAAAGCATGCCTGATATGACTTTGCTTTAAACCGATTCACTAACCATTAACATAGAAAGGATATATTATGCCTGTTGGGAAGTTACAACCTATTAGCATGGAAAAAACCTTAAATTATATGTTTAAAAATTTGCCGGAAAGATCAACCAGAAAACTTGAAAATTTTGATGGACATAGACGAATTACAGTTTATCGAGGGGATGATTATATGAACAAAATCACGGAAATACTTGACCCTGAACATCCTCTTACATTTATACGATGCATGAAAAATACAGGAACTAAAAGTGAACCTAAATTAAAAACTGCAGTTACTGTCCTTAAAGGAATTGAAGAAGAAATTCAGGTATTTTTCAAACAATGGGGACAATCAGATAAAGGGCTCCGTGTAGATTTATATAAAGGTGATGATGTATCAATGCCAATTTGGTCAAAACACTATGATAACTGTGCAACTCTACGCCAAGATAAATATCTTGCAAGATTATTCGAAAAAATAACAGGAAAAAAAGTTTTATAATTAAATTATAAATTTGTTATAAAAAACCTTGAGATAATCCTCAAGGTTTTTTATTTTAATATAACAATACAGATATATCTATTAAACTTGTTGAATACAGACAAATATGATAAAATCCATATTAAAGAAGGCTCAAAATGTATGACGAACTTTTTAAAAAATTAGCAAAATCTGATTTTAGAAGCAAGTTTAAATTAAAACAAAATGATAAAAATTATATTGCCAAAAAGGGGTTATCGACAATAAAATCACACGCTTATGACTTTATAAAAAAAAGAATAGCACCTAAAGAACTTCCAAATGATGGCAAACAAACCCCTATGAGAGGACATCCTGTTTTTATAGCTCAGCATGCAACTGCAACCTGCTGCAGAGGCTGCATATACAAGTGGCATAAAATTCCAAAAGAAATAGAATTGAATGAACAACAAATAGAATATCTTGTAAACATAATTATGGAATGGGTAAAACGACAATTAAAATAATAAGGTGAACATGGAATACAAAACAAATGTGATGAGAATGCTGGATAAGCATAAAATTAAATATCAACATTATACCTATTCAAATACATCTGCAGTAAACGGAATTGATGTTGCAAAGGTTATGAACCAAAATCCATTACAAGTTTTCAAAACACTTGTAACCATTTCAAAATCAAAAAAATATTATGTATTTATGCTTCCGGTTGCAAAAGAACTAAACTTAAAAAAAGCTGCACTTGCTGTAGGCGAAAAATCCATAGATATGATAAAATCAAAAGAACTGCTTTCTATTACGGGATATATTCATGGCGGATGTTCCCCTATTGGAATGAAAAAATTTTTTACAACTACAATTGATTCTTCTGCAAAAAATTTCAATACTATAATTTTTAGTGCCGGGAAAATTGGTTATCAGATAGAAATGAGTCTTGATAATTTAAAAAAGATAATTACTTTTGAAATTGCGGATATTACCGATTAAATATAGGCGCCTTGCATTATTTAAACAACTTACTAAGCATACATAAGAATTAATTTTGGATTTACTCAGTTGGGGAATGTGTTTTTTACCTCATAAAACTAATATATAAAAAATAAGATAAGAAGAGGTTAAATATTATGGCTTACCCGTTTTCAAAACACGTTAAACTCACCAGAAGAAATCAAAAATGGATTAATACCATTGCCTGTGATAATTCGAAACCAATATATAAACTATCACCACAAGAAGCTCGAAAAGTACTGGAAAATTTGCAAAATAAATATCCGGTTGATGTGAAAGCAGACATTGTGGATAAAACAATCACTACAGAAGAAGGAGATATTGAAGTCCGAATTGTTCGTCCCGTAAATAATACAGAACTACTTCCGGTAATTTTATATTTACATGGCGGAGGATGGATTATGGGTGATAAAAATACTCATAACATCCTAATCTCTGAATTAGCAAATAAAACAAATGCTGTTATTATATTTCCTCAATACACCCGCTCGCCGGAAGCAGGTTATCCGGTTGCATTAAATCAATCCTATGGTGTACTTGATTATATATATAACCATCCTGAAGAATTTAATATCGATAAAGACAGAATAGCAATAGCCGGAGATAGTGCAGGCGCTAATATGGCAACAGTTTTGACGATGAAAGTAAAAGAAAATAATGGTCCATACATTCTTATTCAGGCTCTTTTCTATCCTGTAACAAGTGCAGATATGAATACCCAATCATATAAAGATTTCAAAGATGGTCCTTGGCTCACCAAAAAAGCAATGGAATGGTTTTGGAATGCCTATGCCCCTGAACAATATATGAGAGATGAGCCGTATATCTCACCATTAAATGCAGATATAAAATTATTGAATAATCTTCCGCCTGCCCTAATTATTACTGCTGAAAATGACGTATTAAGAGACGAAGGCGAAGAATATGCGAGAAAACTTGATAATGCCGGTGTTCCTGTTTTAAACGTAAGATTTAACGGTACAATGCATGACTTTATGATGTTACACGCTTTACACAATACAGAAGAATCAACTAATGCAATTTTATTAGCTTCTCAAGTTCTAAAAACTGCATTACATAAATAATAAAAACATTTAATTTACTCACAAACATGCTCTAATGCCATCTCCAATATCATTTTCACATGATGGTCATTAAGAGAATAATATACATTTTTACCTTTCTTTTGAGAACGTACCAGTTTTGCTGTTCTTAAAACTTTCAATTGATGCGATACAGCAGATTTTGTCATGTTTAAAAGAACAGCAAGATCCCCAACACACATTTCACTTTCCTCTAATGCCCATAAAAGCTGTATTCGAGTGCTGTCTCCCATTACTTTAAAAAAATCGGACAATTCATATAATAAACCCATTTCCGGCATATTTGGCTTAATTTTATTTACCAAATCACTATTACTAGCTTCGCAATCAGATTTTTTTATTTCCATTACCTTATAAAACTCCTTTAATAGGTACTTAAATTCTTATAAATCATACCATAAATTGAACAGTTGTTCAACTAATATTAAAATTGTAAAATTTACTGCTTTTAGGGTTGACAATTGAATAGTTATTCAATTATAATACTAATATAGTTGAACAATTATTCAATTGAGGACTCTATATATGTGCAATCATCACCACCACACAGAAAACCACTCCTACACTATTATTCGAGTTATTATTGCAAGTATCATATTTGCAGCAGGCATAATTTTTCAAACAGCTGAACAGCATAAATTTTTGATATTTTTTACTGCCTACATATTAGCTGGCGGTGATATTCTTTTAAAAGCTTTTAAAAATATTATTAAAGGAAAAGTTTTTGACGAAAACTTTCTTATGGGACTTGCAACTATAGGTGCTTTTTGCATACAAGAATATCCTGAAGCCGTTATGGTTATGATATTATACCAAATTGGCGAATATTTTCAGGATAAAGCAGTTGAAAAATCAAAAAATTCAATTTCAGAACTTATGAATATACGTCCGGACTGGGCAAATATAGAACAAAACGGAAAAATAGTTCAAATAAAACCTGAAAAAATACGCCCTGGAGATATAATTATTGTAAAACCGGGCGAAAAAATACCTTTAGACGGCAAAGTAATCGAAGGCAATGCTGTTATTGATACATCTGCTCTTACTGGAGAATCTATCCCACGGGAATTAACCCCCGGAGACAGCGCCGTGAGCGGTTGCATAAACACTAATGGTGTAATCAAAATATGTGTAACTAAAAAATATTCAGATTCAACCGTCTCCAAAATACTTGAACTTGTTGAACATGCTGGAGAAAGAAAAACAAAAACAGAAAATTTCATTACTAAATTTGCAAGATATTACACTCCATTTGTTGTTATTTCAGCATTACTGCTCGCAATACTTCCACCAATAATAACAGGTTGCAGCTTTAATATTTGGTTGCAAAAAGCTCTAACGTTCCTTGTTATTTCTTGTCCATGCGCAATTGTTATATCTGTCCCACTTGGATTTTTTGCAGGTATAGGCTGTGCATCAAAATTCGGAATTTTAATAAAAGGCAGCAACTATTTAGAAGCAATATCAAAACCGGATTCAATTGTATTCGACAAAACCGGAACTTTGACAAAAGGATCGTTTAAAGTTACAAAAATTTTACCTCAAGCTGGAACTTCATGCGAAAAACTTCTGGAATATGCAGCAATGGCAGAGAATTATTCAAACCATCCTATAGCAAATTCAATAAAAGCCGAATACGGGAAAGAAATTCACTCAGAAAACATTAAACTTATTTCAGAAATTGCAGGAAACGGCGTTCAAGTAAATATTCTAGGCGACATAATTTTGGTTGGAAATAAAAAACTCATGGAACATTTCGGAGTTATATACACCGAAACAAATGAAAACGGTACAATAATATACACAGCAAAAAATAATCAATATATTGGCTGCATAGTAATATCAGATGAAGTTAAAGAACAAGCTTCAACAACCATTCAGAAACTACATTCTCTTGGAGCAAAAACTATAATGCTTACTGGAGATAATACAGCCACGGCAGAATATGTTGCCCAAACAACAGGAATAAAAAATTTTTACTCACAACTCTTACCTGCAGATAAAGTTGAAAAACTAGAAGAAATAATTGCTAACAAACACGATAACAAAAATATAATTTTTGTTGGGGATGGAATAAATGATGCACCGGTACTAACAAGAGCTGATGTTGGAATCGCAATGGGAGGACTTGGTTCTGATGCGGCAATAGAAGCTTCTGATATAGTAATTATGGATGACAATTTAAGTAAAATACCTCTTTGTATTAAAATTGCACAAAAAACAATGATTATTGTAAAACAAAACATCGTCTTTGCTATCGCGATAAAAATACTATTTTTAATTTTAGGAGGATTCGGACTAATAACAATGTGGGGAGCAGTGTTTGCAGATGTAGGAGTTACCCTAATTGCTATACTAAATTCATTACGTACATTACAAATTAAATGAAAAATATAATACAAACGGGTATAATAAATTATACCCGTTTGTATATTAAATACGAATAAAATTTATCTTATAAAATTCGTATAAGTAACTTCTTCTTTTTCCGGAGGCATAATACCAGCTTTTTTAGCAGCATCCATACTTTTTAAATACCAAGCCATATTTTTCCCCAGAATTCTCATAATTTGTACACCTTCTTCATCCTGCATAACCTGTTCAGGATTAGAACCGTGCACCATATTCCAGTATCTTGAAGATACTATAGGCATTTCAGTTATAGTAAAATACTTATTTATCTGATCCAGAGTAGCTGTTGTTCCCGCTCTTCTTGCAGAAGCTACTGCAGCACCGGGTTTCATTCTGTAAATATTTTTTGAAGCACCAGCATAAAATGCTCTGTCTAAAAATGTTGTCAAGATTCCAGAAGCAGATGCATAGTGAACAGGAGAACCAAAAATAAAACCATCAGCATCTTCTGCTTTTTGATTAAATTCATTAACCTTATCATCTATAACACATTTCCCTGTTTTACGACAGGCATTACAAGCCTTACAAGGTGAAATAGCATCTTTACCAGCATAAAAAATCTCTGTTTCTATTCCTTCATCATTTAATGCCTTTGCAACAATACTCAACGCTGTATATGTACATCCTCTTTCATGCGGTGAACCATTTAATAATAATACTTTCACAAATACCCCCTTTACACTAAAATCTAACAGTATAATATTACAATAAAAAATATCTGTATTCACTACTTGACAAATATTGTATAATTAATGTATGAACATAAAAAATTTATTCTGCCTTATACTATTGATTTTATTATCTTTACAGGTAGGAATACAAAAAACATTCGCTCTTGAAGATGATGATTTATTTAAAAATATTGAAATAAAAGATGGGATGGAGCTATCTATTTTAGATTGCGTAGCCTCAGCTTTCAATAATAGCCCAAAAATTAAAAGACAAAAGTATAACCTTGATATCGCAAAAAGCAATTTGGGAATAGCAAAAGCCCAATACTTTCCTGTAATCAATGCCGGCATTGGCTTTTACAATGAAAACAATTCTGATAATATTTATTATAATTCACATTATAGAGAGCTTCCATCAGTTGGAATTTCAGTGAATAAATTAATTTGGAATTTCGGTAAAACAACTGCTTACATAAAAATGGAAGAATTCTATAAAATAGGTGCCGAATATGAGTTTATGGACAGTCTATGCTCAACATTATTTGATGTAAAAGAAAAATACTATAACCTGCTTAGAGCAAAAGCTCTATTTCTTATAGCTCAAAATAATTTAGAAATAAACAAAAATTTTGTCAAACTTGCAAAAAATAAAAATAAAGTAGACTACACTACCGCACAATTAAATCTTAGTGAGGCAGAAGTAAAATATCTTGAAGCAACAAACAGCTATAATAATGCAAAAATTGATTTAAATAATTCTATGTATCTTGATAACCAACCGAATTATACAATCAAAAATACTCCTACTTTTTCTTACAATAATGAATTATCTTATACATCAAACATACCCAATAATTCTACACCTTTTGAACCCGAAATATTTAACTTTCCACTCGATAAAGCCGTAGAAATTGCATACAATAACAGCCCCGATTTGAGTGTTTTAATTGCAACCAAAAAAGCAATGGAACAATCACTTCTTTATATTAAAAGAACTTACCTCCCAGACCTTAACGCTAATGTTGGCTATGGATTCAACAACAGCACAAATAGTGCTAATAACAGTCTTCAGGTCGGAATAAATTTATCCTCGACAGTTAATCTTATGGAACTAAAACATAGTATCAAAGGTGCAGATGCTCAAGTTAATCTGGCAGATAATGAAATTTTACTTTTTAAAAAAGATTTATACTTTGAGGTAAAAAGAGCTTTCAATAATGTAACCAAAGCCCAAAATCAAATTCCCGCCGCAAAACTTGAAACTCTACAAGCTCTGGAAAATCTAAAACTCGTAGAACAAAAATACATAAAAGATGAGCTAAATTATGTTGCACTACAAAATGCAAGAAAAGAATATATTACAGCAATAGAAGAATACATTAACAGCCTGTATAATTACAATTTGGCACTTATACAAGTTGAAATGGCTATGCATTATCATATTGTTGACATACACCACAAATCAGAACATGCTATGCAATACCATTCAGAAGAACTTATTGAACATCTCAATAAAGTACTAGGATGTGATGAAAAAGATGTTCAAAAAATAAAAAATAAACATAATAAAACACATTTATAATAAAAAAACTGTTAAAATTATAGCCTATCGGGTAATATATCCTAAAAATTCATATACTATTATAAAATTGTTTATTATGACAAACGTGTTTAATATTGCATCATTAATAGTTATCTCCATATTAATAACATACATATTAATATTAAATAGACGTCTAAAAAAATTAAGAATAAAAGAGATATACTTGGAATACCTTTTAAAATATGTTCCACTCGGAATATATTTTAAAGATTTATCAGGGAAAATAAAATTAGTAAATAATGAATTTTCGAAGATTACAAAAACCTCCAAAAATGAACTTATCAATAAAACAGTCTATGACATTTTCCCGAATATGAAAAATAAAATAGATGAAGATGATTCTCTAATACGTAAAAAAAAGCAACCTGTAAGCTTTGAAACCAACATAACTTTAAATGAGTATGAATCTTTTTTCAGAATTGTGAAATCTCCGGTAATTAATATTGAAGGGAAAGTTATTGGATTCATTGTATTATTTAAAAATATAAATGCAGAAAAAGAAGTTGAAGCTAACAAAGAATCTTTTATTGCAACACTAACACATGATTTAAAAACTCCAACATACGCCCAGCTGAACACTTTAAAAATGTTATTAAATGAAAATTTCGGAACACTTACACCATATCAAAAAGAAATACTTGAACTTTCAAAAGGTTCATGCGTTTATACACTTGATTTAATTTCTACAATTCTTGACACTTACTGTTATGACAACGGCAGGATAAAACTAAATAACACAAAATTCGATATCATCAATTTAATTTATACACTATGCAAAGGACTTGAAGGCTTAACAAAAGAAAAATCTCAAACAATCATCTTTGAACATAAAGATACAGAATGTTTTATTAATGCAGATATGCTACAAATCAAACGAGTAATAGTAAATATGTTATCTAATGCCATAACTTATGGGAATAAGGCTTCTAATATAAAAATAAAACTAAAAAACGATAATAATATATTAAAAATTTCTATAATAAACAAAAGTGAACCAATACCGGAAAAAGATTTATCAACTATGTTTAACAGATTTAAAGAAACAAAATTATCATGTTACAACAAAGCAAGCACAGGTCTCGGATTATACCTGTCAAAACAAATAATCGACATGCATAAAGGAGAAATTTTTGTTAAAAGTTATAAAGATGGAACATGTATTTTTGGTTTCAAATTACCAAAAGACGAAAATAAGAATAATAAAACTGAACAGATGACAAGCAAACAGAATAAAAAACTAATTAGCGGCAAATCAAATTAAATTTACTTTCCAGCACTGGAAAAAGCTTTAAAAGTAGTTACAATTCCAGCCCCAAGCCCCAGAATACTATTCACTGCAATTGAATTTTTTGTAGGCGATTTAAAAAATCTACATTTTCGAGAAATTATATCCAAAATAACTCCAAACCCGAACCAAGCAGCAGCTGTTTTCACACCTTCTTGCAACGGACTATTCTGAACTTCATGTTTTTTATATTTAGTTGCATTATGTGAAACTTTTTTATTTTTATTTGTAAAATAAATATTAGAATTTTGAACGAATTGTGTAGTTTGAATATTCATTATCATTGTACTTAGCGGGTAAATAAAAATTAAAAATATTAACACAATAATTATAGTACAAAAATATTATTCACAATATTACCAAAATAATAAATCTAAATTTATGAATTGACTAAACCAAAAGAATTGATTTAATATTTTTGCCTCTTGCTGATACTTATTTAGCCATTCTGATTATAAGCTAAAACAATAACAACCGGATTATAACTCTATTTACCCCTGATATACAATAACAAAACTGTAAAATTTGACATAAAACTTTTTCTAAAATATAATACGGAAAATTTGAATAAAAAAGGTTTTCTAGGGTTCCGCAAATTAAATTGGTCTGGACCAAGAGAAAACACACAAATTTGTGGACACGGAAGGATAAAAACCTGGGAGATGATAATATCTTCCCGGTTTTATTTTGTATAAATAGAAAGGATAAAAATGCATTGGTTATATTTATTAATTGCCGGATTGTTTGAAATCAGCTGGGCTGTCGGCCTAAAATTTTCACATGGTTTTAGTCAAATAGTACCCTCTATACTAACAATAGTTGGTATGGTTGCAAGTTTTTATTTTCTTGCACTTGCTTTAAAAAATCTGCCGCTTGGAACAGCATACGCAATTTGGACAGGAATAGGTACATTGGGAACCGTAATTCTTGGAATTATACTTTTCAAAGAGCCTGCAAGCTTACCAAGATTATTTTGTATAGCATTAATAATCAGCGGAATAACCGGATTAAAATTACTGACACATTAATTTCCTGTAATAAAACTGTGTTTGATAAAAAACTTTCCAACAAAAAAGAGCCATCCAGGCTCTTAATTGGCTGGGACGGAAGGATTCGAACCTCCGAGATGGCTGGACCAAAACCAGCTGCCTTACCACTTGGCGACGTCCCAATATAAACTTTTCACATTTATTATTCTATATGGTGAAAAATTATTGTCAATAATTTATTTCATTAAACCCACCAAATTATTCAGAATAAATCAATTACATATTTATAACCGACATAAATGTTTAAACGGAGATTCTTCTTTTGCAAATACAATATCTACTCCCGAACCTACAATATTTTTAATCACAGGTAAAACAAGGATTTCAGATTCAAAATGTCCTATATCATACAAAACAATCTCACTATCTAAAGCGGTATGAAACTTTAAATCCCCTGTAACAAGACAATCAGCACCTAAGTTGTGTGCATCTTCAATAAAATCAGCTCCGCTACCAGCACAAAAAGCAATTTTCTTTAATTTATTAACCGAATAATTATTTACAATCCTTGCACCAGGAGATACTTTAACTAAAATCTGTGAGAATTCTGAAACAGAAATACCTTTTTCATACTCTATAACACGTAAAAATTCGTGTTCCACAACCCTTTTAATTGAACTTAATCCAAGAACATCTATCAAAGTATCTGTTGTCCCGCCAACTGCTTTGTCCAAATTTGTATGAGCACTATATATATCAATCTTTGGAATATAAGATTCAGAAATAAATTCAGATACACAATTTATACAAAACCTGGGATGATGTGAAATTATCATATCACAACCTTGTTCTATAGCTTGAATTATAATATTATCAGTAGGAGTAAGACAAAGCATAATTTTTGAAACATTTTGCCTCGATGTTTCTATTACCCATCCTGTAGGATCCCAAACTTCCGCAGTATCTGCCGGTGCAAAATTCTCTATTTTTTTTATAATTTCATATTTATTCATTCTAAAATTCTCTAACTATATTATGCATCAAATTAATAAATATATTCTAAAATTTGCTTTGCTATAATTTTTTTCGAAGCTTTATCCAAATTTTTAATATTTCCGTCTTTACCAAGAATAATAACTTCATTTTCATCCGAAGAAAATCCAATATCTTTTCTTGAAATATCATTAGCTATCAAATAATCACAACCTTTATTTTGAATTTTTTCTTTTGCATTTTGCAATAAATTCTCACTTTCCGCACAAAAACCAATTATTTTTACATCACTCGAAGATAACATTCTGCGGCGCTCACACAGTTCACGCAAAATATCGGGATTTTTTATAAGAGTTAAAGAAATTTCATCCTCAGACGTCTTTTTCAGCTTTTCTGATGAATAACTTTTTACCCTATAATCAGCAACTGCAGCCGCCATAATTATATAATCTGCAGAATCAAACTCTTCATTAAGCGCATTTTGCATATCAACAGCAGATTTCACTTTCACTGTTTTATATGGACACTCACACTCTTTTGTAGTTATTAATACAACATCAGCGCACATATTATAAGCCATATCTGCCAATGCTTTCCCCATTTTTCCTGACGAATAATTAGAAATATAACGAACAGGATCAATATCTTCAATTGTTCCGCCGGAAGTAATAACTACCTTTTTTCCCCGAAATTTATTAACATAATCCAAATTTTCTTTAACAGCATCAAAAAGTTTATCTATAGAGCAAAGCCTGCCCTTACCGGTATAACCGCATGCCAAAAAACCCTTCTCCGGCTCTAAAATTTCTATTCCTCGTGCAGCAAGTTTTTTTAAATTTTCCTGAATTATAGGATTGTTCCACATATTACAATTCATTGCTGGAGCTATAATTATTTTCTTTGAAAAAGCACAAGCAACAGAAGTTAACAAATTATCAGCAAACCCCTGAGCTATCTTAGAGATTGTATTTGCAGTAGCAGGTGCAATAAGCATAATGTCCGCTTCATCAGCCAAAGATATATGTTCAGGTTTCCAATCCTTCACATCAAATTCTTCAATATAAACTTCATTTTGACTCAAATTTTGCAATGTCAGCTTTGTAACAAAATTTAATGCATTTGGAGTGCAAACCACTCGAATATTAGCACCTTGTTTTTTAAACCTTCTTATAAGTTCACATATCTTATAAGCCGCAATACCGCCTGTTATTCCAATTAAAATTGTTTTATTTTCAAACACTTACAAAACACTCCAAATTAAAACAGTTGTCAAAATAAATATTACATTAATTCATTTTTAGTTATACTTTCAATCTCTTTGACTGCCTGTTCCAAATCATCATTAATTACTACATAATCATACTGCTTTGACCGTTCCAGTTCAATTTTAGCTTCATGCAACCTTTTTTGAATAGTTGCCTCATCTTCCGTATTACGACCGCGAAGTCTTTTTTCCAGTTCATCGACACCTGTCCCTGGCGGCGCTATAAAAATCAAAACAGCCTCGGGCATTTTTTTCTTAACCTGTAGTGCCCCCTGAGTTTCAATTTCCAGAATTATATTCAAACCTTCTTCAAACTTTTGTTTAATATATTTCTTCTTAGTTCCATAATAATTTCCGGCAAATTGTGCGTATTCTAAAAATTTATCTTCTATAACACATCTTTCAAATTCCTCTTTTGTTATAAAAAAATAATTAATGCCGTCAATTTCTCCAGGTCTAGGATTCCTTGTAGTACATGAAACAGACAAAACAAATTTGTCTGAATTTCGATTCATAAATTCATTTAAAACTGTACCCTTTCCTACACCGGAACAACCTGAAATTACAAATAACTTTTTATTCATAGAAGAATTATACTATGAAGATATGAAAAATAAATATATTAAAATTAATTTAATTAATTAACTCTCTTGTTTTCATACGAACTTCATTATCAATTTCAAAAATTTCATCAATATCAGGAAAACTTATCCATTCATGAGAGGACATGATTTTTTCTGTTATTTTGTATATATCATATAACCGAATTTTGTCTTGTAAAAATGCAAAAACAGCTTCTTCATTTGCAGCATTCAAACAAACAGTAGCACTCCCGCCAAGTTTTCCTGCATGATAAGCCAATTTTACACTAGGAAATTTTTCAAAATCAGGTTTTTCAAAATCAAGCCGCGCTATTTCTGAAAAACTGAAGCTCTTTGATTTTATTCCTTCAAACCTATTTGGGTAAGTTATTGCATATTGGATAGGAATATGCATACTTGGAACACCAAGCTGAGCAATAACACTTCCATCAACATATTCAATTGCTGAATGCACAATACTTTGCGGATGAACAACTACATCAATCTTGTCATAAGGCATATTAAATAAATGATGCGCTTCAATAATTTCCAATCCCTTATTCATCAAAGTTGCACTATCCACAGTTATTTTTCTGCCCATATTCCATCTTGGATGAGCAAGAGCCTGTGCTACCGTTGCATTTTTTATATCATCAATTGTTTTATGTAAAAACGGACCACCGCTTGCTGTTATTATTAACTTGGAGACCTGTTCAATCGACTTTATACATTGATGAATAGCACAATGTTCACTGTCTACTGGAATAATCTTTACTCCGGCTTTATTTGCTCTTTGCATGACTATATCACCGGCCATAACAAGGGTCTCTTTATTTGCCAAAGCTATATTGATACCACTATCAATCGCTTTAAGAGTTGGTTTTAAGCCTACTTTACCGGACACCGCAACTAAAATAATATCATTTTCTTTATTAGCGCATATTTCTTCTAACCCTTCAGAACCATATAATACTTGAACTCCAGGAATATCAATTTTTTCTTCTACTTTTTTCCCAACACAAATATACTTAGGTTTAAATTTAACAGCTTGTTGTTTTAAAAGCTCAATATTGCCACCGCCGGCCAACGCTATGATTTCAAACTTATCTTGCAGGCGTTCTATAACTTCAAGTGCCTGTGTCCCAATTGAGCCGGTCGAACCCAATATACTAATTTTTCTCTTCTTTTTTTCCATAAAATAATTATATTACAAAAGTTCCTTTTGTATTGTTTTTTCTTCTATTTTTTCAATACTTACAGGAAGCGCGAAATAAAAACTTGATCCCTTATTCTCTTCGCTATCACACCAAATAGTTCCTTTATGAGCTTTAATAAGCTGTTTGGCAATAGGAAGCCCCAGTCCTGTTCCTCCAACTTTTCGAGAAAGACTATTTTCAATTTGAGTAAATTTATCAAAAGCTTTTAACAAATTTTCTTCTCTAATTCCGATTCCTTCATCAATAACACTTACAATAATGTAATTACCATCCAACATTTTTATTTCATTATCAAAATATCTATTATAAGGTATATCTGATGCATTTTTAAGTTCGGATTTTATTATAATATTTTTCCCTTTTGGAGTAAATTTAATAGCATTTGATACAAGGTTAGTTAATACCTGCCCCAGCCGCTGCGAATCTGCATATATATCTGGGAGATTAGCTTGTTCATCTGTTTTAAATATTATTTCATGCTCCTTTGCGACACATTCAAAATTTGTCTTTACAGTTTCAATTACAGAATGAATATTCATAATTCTATAATTAAAGTCCATTTTTCCGGCTTCAATTTTGTTTATATCCAATATATCGTTTATTATATTGGTCAAATTTTCCACATTTCTTTTTGCCATATCAATAAATTTAACAGCATTTTCACCCAGTATTCCACATCTTCCACTGGATAGTATTGTAAGAGCATTTTTTATAGGCGTTAAAGGGGTCCTCAATTCATGGGAAACTATTGAAATAAACTCAGATTTTACACGCTCTAATTTTTCAAGTTCTTGATTCTTTTCAATTATTTCTTTATATAATCCTGCACTTTTTAAAGGTAAAGAGACTTGCTGTACAATAGTTTGAAAATATGTTGCATCATCAGTAGTAAATGGATTTTCTTTAAAAATTTCTATACATCCAAAAAAATTATCTCCCAAATCAATTGGGGCAAACATATTATCATATTGAAAAATAGAAAACGTAAACTTATTATTAGGATTCTTTATATTTTTTATAATTTTTAAAGTTTTATCATCAATTTCAAATGGTATTTTACTTTTTTCAAACAACGATTTGTAGTTCAAAATCGCACGCAATTTTAAGGCACTCATTAATTCTTCCGAAATATCATAAAGTGAATTTATAATAAGAACCGGTTCTTGTTCAAAACCAAATGATATTGTACAGGTTAAATCAAAACTTAAAGATTTATCCAAACCTTCAATCATATAATTTAATAACTTTTTTGTATCCAAAGTCCCTGCAAATTGAGAACTCGTACTATATAAAACATTAAGACGATAAAGGCTATCCGCTAAATCTTTATTCTTACCTGATAACTTATCTAAATTCTCTTTTGTTTTTAATTGAGTGTTTATAGTCGATAAAATAAGTGGATCTGAAAATGAATTAAGAATAAAACCGCTAACCAGTTTTGTTATTTCTTCATTTACATCTTCTCCGTTTGTCAAAAGTAAAATTTGAGAATTTTCAAGCCTTGATTTAATTTTCTTTATTGTTAACTGAAAATTCAAAAATTTTGTATTTTCATCAATAAGAATTATATCCGGAGAAGAAATATCCATACATTTAAACAATCCGGCTTCATCATAACAAGTATTAAAATTATAAAACTTGTTATCAAAAAGATTTTCATATTTTGAGATAACAGAATTATTTTCTGTTATTAATAACACATTCCCCATATCTATATTGTAGATGGAGTAAAATATTTTGCAACTAAGTAAAATATTTTAAAAAATTTGGCATGTATAAATAATAAATTCCAGAGAATATATTATTCTAATTTCTTAAAAGCTTTTGTACAAGAGCAATTCCCCGATTGTCTATCCGTATTTTTACGTACGTGAAACTGCGGACTTTATTTTTTATAAAAAATAGCTATACTTAAAATGTAATCGGTTAAGGTTCAAGCCCGGAAGTACTTAAAAACTTCTAAAGAAAATTTCTTTTGATGGTAAAACTGTTTGCCGCTCTTTACGGTAGAGGAGTATATTATGGGATATATTCATTGCTGTGGAGGACTACGCAAAACCAGGAGTTTTGTGCTTTCTCCCACAGAAAATTTTGTGCTGTGCGAATTGGATTATTTATCAAAATGTCCGGTTTGTGAACATTTAGTTATCCAATTGACACGGATAAATTTTAAAAACGAAATTTCAAGTATCAGATTTGTAAACAAAAAAGCAAAAAATTTTTGGAACAAATGTCAAAGTAAAATCCTTTATGAACGAAAATTTTTTGATTACTCAAAAAGACGAGGAGGAACTTTTTACCTTAATTATAATGAATTCGGTGTAAGAAAAAGATGCTATTCAAACTTTTCAAATCTCAGAATCGGTTTAAATACTACACTGTAGACTTTTTAAGCCTTCACTTACTATTCTATTTGCAGAGGGGATACTTGTAACATACCTACCAATCCCTCCTTCCCCTCTCTTTTTTTAAAACGGAAATATTATTAAACAATGAAAAAAGGGCTTAATGTAATATGAAGTTAATTAAATCAGATACAGAAGGAAGTTTGATGAAGTTATCACCGAAGGAACATGATGTGTTAACTCTAATTGCATGCGGTTTTACTGATAAAGAGGTTGCCTCAAAGCTTAATATCTCAATTAGAACAGTACAATCCCATCTTTCATCAATATTATTAAAACTTAATGCAAGAAATCGTGTTAATGCTGTTGTTGTTTATATGCACCTGAATCCCAAATGGAAGATAGAAGAAAGGTTTGTTGTATGATGAAAAAAATTATTTTACATTGGACTGCAGGCAGATATTATCCAACGCAGTTCGAAAAACAGTATTACCATTATCTTATTGACAAAGAAGGTCGAATTTATAAAGGTCTTTATTCTCCCGAAGATAATTTAAATTGTTCGGACGGTAAATACGCTGCACACACAGGAGGAGGTAATACCGGAGCTATAGGAGTATCGATGTGTTCAATGTATGGTTTTAAATCTGCAGCTTCTGTTGGAGATTTTCCTATTACTCCTATACAATTTGAATCTTGCATGGAATTTTGTTCAGAACTCTGCGAAAAATACAATTTACAAATTACTCCCGATACAGTTCTAACACATTATGAATTCGGCCAAAAAAACCCAAAAACAACAAGCTTTGGCAAAATCGATATTATATATCTTCCTCCATATCCATGGGTAGCAAAACAGGATATAGGAAGCTTTATACGTTCAAAAGTACGATGGTACAAAGCAAAAAGAGCAAGAGGTTAAAAATATGGATATAAACTATTTCAATTTATCCGGGGGAATCAATCAAGCGTTAACAAAAACAGAACTCGGAACAAATACTAAAACCATTTATTGGGCTGATTCTAAAAATATTGAAATTTACAATAATAGGGGACTTATAAAACAAAAAGGAAATACCCTACTATTAGCTCTTGAAAACGAAGATTCCATTACCGGCATGTGCGAAATGGAATCTGATGGTTTATACAAACTAATCATTACCACAATTTCAGGCAAAATATATATCTATTCCCAGAATTCAGGCACATTAACTCTTCTGGATAAAACACTCACAGGAACTAAAGTTCTATTTGCTAAATTTTTGAGAGGTGTAATCATAGCAACTGACTCGGATGCAATGTTTTACATCAAAGATAATACAACATTTGATATTGAAGATTGCAACTTAAAAGATACAACAGGAAGTATTTTTTATCCAGATTGCATTACTGTTTATAAAGGAAGAATCTGGTGTGCTAAAGAATCTACAATATATTATTCTGCTCTTGGAACTTATAATGATTTTGAAACAGAAAATGACGCAGGTTATATAAGTGATTTTCATACAGATACCGCAGATATTATCGCAATGCACACTTATAAAGATTACCTAGCAATATATAAAAAAAATAAAGTTTATCTTCTTACAGGCTCTAACCCTTCCGACTTTGCGATTTCACTTTTTGCAGACAAAGGAACTCAAGCTAAAGCTTCTATAGTTAATGTTGATAATAAACAATACTTCTTGAGCAATGGGATATACGCACTTGAACAAGTAGGAGAATTAAACCAAATCAGACTAGGTTCAGAAATTTCTTTAAATATAAAAAATGAATTTGAAAAATTTGATCCGTCAAGAATAAAAAATACACTAGCGCTGCATTATCAAAACAAAAATCAAACCTGGTTTTTTATTCCTTATCTTGCAGATGACTACTACCATATTATTTGGATAAATGATTATGTAAACCGTTCATGGTACAAAAGAGTTTTACCACAGAATATTACAACTGCTTGCAATTTTAATTCCTATATAGTAACTGCAGATTCAAAAGGTCGAATATATTATGAAGATTATGGAACAACATTTGATGGTATAGCTATAGAATTTATGTGGAAATCCCCATTTTTATCACTTGGAGATGTCCATCACAGAAAACTCGTCGATGAATTTTATTTTGTTTTAGATGATTTAAACGATAACTGTTTCAATTGTTCTATATATAAAGATTACGACAGCGGCTATTCAGACGATAAAGAACAAATTTCTTCACGACATTTCAATCATTTAATTTGGGCCGATGAACACTCACCCAATGAATCTTCATACTGCTGGGCTGATGAAAATGCTGAAGTTCCTATTTGGGCTATTGGCACAGATGTTCTGGAAAAAGCAGAAATTTGCGGAAGTTGTTATTCAGTACAAATATGTATTGAAGGCTCTGCCCCTGGGGACAACTGTGCAATAATAGGACTTCAATTTAGAGAAATATATAAAGATGATTAAGTGAAAACACCACTCATAAAGTATGTAACAGTTTTTAGAATGAAAGGAAAAAACAATGACAGATTTTACAACATCCTATTCTGCTTTTATTCCTGAGCTATGGAGTAAAAAGCTAAATCAAATGCTGGAAAAAAAATGCGTTATGATGCAATGTGTAAATCGGAATTGGGAAGGAGAAATTAAACAACAGGGAGATAAAGTTAAAATTATTACCCCAGCTGATGTTACCGTTTCTACCTTGACATCGGATAATATCGAATATGCATCTTTAACGCCTACATCAATGGATTTAGAAATTAATCAAAAAAAATTCTTTGCTTTTAAAATTGACGATGTAGCAAAAGTGCAAGCTAACAATGACATTATGGAAGCCCATCTAATAAATGCTAAAAAAGCTATTGAGCAAGTACAGGATTCTTATCTTTTAGCTATGCACACTGATGTAACAGCAGAAAATACAGTCGGAAGTGAAGAAACTCCTATCTCACTTGACAAATCAACAATATACGAAAATTTTGTTAAATTATCTTTAGCACTAAAAAATTCAGATGCAGTTTACTCCGGTGTACGTCCCTGGGTAGTAATTAATCCAAATATTGAAGCCTACTTATTACAAAGCCCAGAGTTCATTAATGCATATAAAGTAGCCGACGAAACTTTAAGAGAAGGAGCTATAGGAAGAATTGCAGGAATGGATGTGTTGGTTAGTACAAATCTTACTGATATAGATGATAAATATTACGTTTTAGCTGGTACAAATGATGCAATCACTTTTGCTTCACAATTAGCAAAAATTGAAAGTCTTAGAGACAAAGACAGTTTTTCTGATTTAGTTAGAGGTTTGTATTTGTATGGAGCTAAAACAGTTCAACCAAAAGCACTTGCCAAAATGATTGTAGCTGCACCTGCAGATATTGAAGATTCAGAAGAATTTTCCGGTACAGACGAAGTTGATATCTAGCTTCTGCGTTGAACTTAAAAATGTACTCTCTTTCCAGACAATAAAAGAGAGTACATTTTTCCCTAACTATAAGGAGATAACAGAATGTTTCTAAAAAACACAAAAAATAAAATTATTGAATTGGCAAAAAATGCAGTAATGGTTGCCGAAGCTGAACTGGGTAACGGAAAAGGAGAAGAAAAGAAAAAAATGGCAATCAATTATGTTTTAAAAAATCTTCCACTACCTCCATTTATAAAAAATATCCTCTTTATAATTCTATCAGGCTTTATTGATGATGCAATTGAGCTTGCGGTTAACTATATGAAATCTTTGCCAAAAATACAAGGAGATTAATCTTATGCAAAATCAAATAAACGGACAAATTCCAAATGCTATTTCATCGCCTGCCGTAAATCCACAGGCAAATTCACTGACAAACTATGTCGATATAATTCAACAATTGGAACAGGCCATAAAAACTGATGTGCAAAGACTGCAAATTTTGATGCAGCAAGGCGTATTAAATCAAAATCAAGGGCAATTTTTGATGAGTCAATTGGCTAAAAAAGCAAATGAAATTAACATGTGTAAAAACGCTGTTTCTCAAATGAATGCAGTTTCAAATCAAAATACTCAAGCACAACCTGTTCAATCTCAAAATCCTACAAATCCTCTTGATTTATTCAATCAAGAAAATCCGGGATTTTTTAATAGCGGAAGCCGAGCTGCCGTACTAGACTATATCAAGAATTTGAATATGGATAAAGATGAAATAATTCAAATAGCAAAACTTGTTGAAAATTTAGAAAATGATGCAATTGAAAACTATTTGAAAAAATCTGCTCACGAAAAATCATTGAATGACGAGAACTATACTGCAAAGAGCAAATTAACTGCGTATGCACAAAACGCTCCTTCTAACAGTAAATATAGTAGGATTTTTACTCGTGAGGACATCGGCAATATGAGTGGTGAAGAATTCGCTAAAAATGAAAAATTGATTATGGAACAAGTAAAACAAGGCCTTATCAAATAAATTTAGCGTATTCAAATAAAATTCGGACAGGAATTTTATTCTTGTCCGAATTTTGAAAAGGAGTATAAATGAATTTTTTAGAACTTATAAATAAATGTTTATTAGAATTAAACTACAGACAAGTTAACTCATTATCAGAACTTGTAAAAAATGATCATAAACGTATTATCGCAATCCTAAATATAATAAACAAAGAAATCTGCGCAATTGAAGGTTGGAATTATCTACTACGAAAAACAAAACTCTCTTTACCTGCCGGAAATACAGAACTTAAAAACACAGTTCCTGGCAGAATATGGTATCTCTTAATCGACGGCCAAAAATACAAGTATTGTGAAAATGTTGAACCTTTTTTAACAGGAAAAGCTAAAATTGCTACTTTTTCGGTTTGTGCAGATAAACTTTTATTCCCAAAGTTTAACAAAGACAAATCTATAGATATTGTTTATTATACAAAAAATTGTGTTTCTGATTCAGAAGGAAACGAAAAAGAAGACTTTTCTGAACCGTCAGATATTTCTCTTATTCCAATGCCGTTTGCAGAACAACTTCTTGTATATGGAACATGCCTGCGCCTAAAAGCTAATCCTCAATATATCAAATTTACTTATTGGATGAGCATGTATAAAGAAGCATTACTAAACTTAAAATCAAAAAGTTCATCGTATGCACTCTCGGCACCTGTAGTAAGACTCTTCCGAAAATAAAGTCAAAAAAAACAGGAAGTCGTTTTCATTCCCCCCTGTTAAGATTTACACTAGCCGAAATATAAATAGCATGTATATTATACAAATTAATTAAGAAAAACACAAATTATGATAAGAAATGTAAAGAGATGAAACAATTAACAACACAACAAAAATTATTTGTATCCGAATATATAAAAACACTTGATGGAGAAAAAGCATTAAAATCTGCAGGTTATAAGGTTAAAAACTTGCAAAGTTTTTCCAGAGAACTCCTTGCAAAGGATTCCATTGTTCAGGAAATAAAATTTCAGCTAAAACAACAAATAGAATCTTTAAACGTACAAAAAGGTTATGTTATTCAGAAGCTTCTTCAAATAGCAGAATTTTCTCTTGAACAGGAAGATATTTTGGATAAAGACGGAAATTACACAGGAAAAAGAAAGCTCCGTGATTCTTCTGCCGGCTTAAAGGCTCTTGAAAGCTTGTGTAAATACCTTGGGTTTTCACAACAAAATGAGTCCAACCAATATCCGGAAGCAAAAATTATTACTATTTCAAATCTGGATGATGAGAAAATTTAATGAAAGGTTGTTTAATGAAAGAAAATAAAGAAATTGAAAAAATTTTGTTGAATGATTCTACTTATGAAAAATTTGTAAACACAAAATTCGAAAAAGAATTTAGCAAAGAAATAAAATCCTGTAAAAACAAAAAAGAAAAAATTATCACAGAAATAAAATCAGTACCAAAAGATAAACTTTTTTCTAAAAATGCCTGCTATCTTGTAATGAACAAAAATAGCAAAACCAAATCATTTATAAACGGGATACAGGCAGAAGCTTTTTTAGGAGGCAAAAACTCTCTTAGAGACAAATTTTTATCTTTAGAATTGGATTCCTTTGTCAATGGAGATTACTATGTTAAATTTCAAAAACTAAAAGTGTAAAAAACATGTGTAAATTTATAAATATTTTAATAAACCCCAAACATAATCTTTTCTCCAATTTGCACTATATCCCATTTATCAAAAATTGTTACAACAAATATTATAAATATTTGCAAGATGATTTTGCAAAATATGAGAGTGATATTTTTTCGTATATTGAACATTGTTTCCCATATTTTTGGGTTGTAACAACATACAATAATGAATTTATGGGTTTTGTATGTTTAGACAATTTTATTGGCGGAGGAAATACTCTATATAGCGCAGAATTAACAACATGTTTTGATAAAAAAGCATGGGGAACTTTTACCCGATATAGTGCAAAGATTTTTTTAAAAAAATGTTTTGATGAATTAGGTTTAACCAAGATAAAAGTTCAAGTTTATCCGGATAATTTTAGAACAGCAGCACTGATGAAATGTTCAGGGTTTAAATATGAATCAACTCTAAAAGCTGAAACTTTACGTCAAGGGAAAATGCAAGATATTGATATATATGCACTGTATAGAACTTACTATTACAAAACGAGGTAATTTATGGATAGAAAAACAATCAATAAAAACTCTTTAGAATTAGATTTAACTAAAGAGCAATTTTTTATAAACAATATAATTGAAAAATATGATTATTTTGAAGATACAAGACGCTCCCAATTATCAGACAATAGTTTAATCAAAAATGCAATTTATAATTCTGATATTCCGGCAGTTAATAGTTGGGACTGTAAAATTCAACTACCGGAAATTTATGAACTCGCACAAACTCTAAAATCCCATATTATCCAAAATTTATATTCACATCCTGATGGAATGTTCGATGTATCAGGAGTTGACACTAAAACCCAAAAATATGCAAATAAACAAAAAGCAATGTTGGTCAATACCTTTGAAGCAATGAAAATTGAAGATGAAATGGAAAAAATAATAGACTCTGTAGTTGAAACAGGAGAAGTTACTCTTTTTGTAGGTTGGGAAACAAAAACCAGACCGATTAGAAGAGCGCTAACCTTAGAGCAGCAATTAGAAAATAATACTGAAGCTTCTTTTGTTATTGAAAACAAAATTATATATGACAATGCAAAAGTTAAATTTATAAACTATGAAGACTTTGTTTTCGATAAAAGCAGTGTTGATAATTGGGATACCTGTTCAAAAATCTACAGAACTTACTTGACGGTTGATGAAATAGAATCAAACAAAGCAAATAACATGTTGAATTTAGAAAAACTGGAAATATTGAAAGGAGTGATGGCCAGTAAGAAAACAAGAAATAGTTATAAATCATCCGATAAAAAAATTGAAATTCTAGAATTTTGGGGAGACATCGAGACCCCTTCCGGAGAAATACTAAAAAACAAATTGATTGTAGTTGCAGGCAGAAGAGTCATTATTAGATTCGAAGATAACCCATTTGTAATAAACCCATTTATCCATGCAAATATAATAGAATGCCCTTCAACAGGTAGAGGGATATCACCTTTACGAGTCGCACTAATTCTAAACAATATATCTTCTACAATACTAAACAAACAACTTGATGCACTTGCTCTTATGATGAATCCTCCATATTTAGCCCCTAAAGGATGTTTTAAAGGCCAGCAAGATGTAAGTCCGGGAAAAATTATTGAATATGATGCTTCATTAATGACGACTGTACCAACACCGTTAGCATTTGACAAAGCTATGACAGGATGGGACTTTCTAAATTATTTCAAAACAACAATTGAAAGTACAACCGGAATATTTAAAAATATGGCAGGAAATCTTCAACAAGTCGACAGAACTGCGACTGAAATAAATTATTCAGTAAATGGTCAAGAAGCACGTCTTAATATGCTTTTGGAATCAATAAACCGAAAAATTATTGTCCCTATGGTTGAAAAAACTGCTGAACTTATTTCAAATTTTAAATTAGGTAATGAAATAATCCCCATAAACGACCGTGGAAAAACATTGTTTATAGATGTTGATGATAACATCAGAAATGCAAAATATGTCTATCGCTATGGAGACAGAAAAGCAACATTCGAACGCAAATCCAAACTAAAAGAATTATTCGAAGTTATTAACTCCTTTGCTCAAGTTGACATAGTAGCAAAACGTATTGATTGGTTGGAGTGTTTTAAATTTGCATTAGAACAATATGGTGTTGAAAATTCAAATAATTTTTTAACAGATGAACAAAAAAATAACGAACAAGTAAAAACAAAATCAAATATTCAATCTGCTTAAATAACTCTAAAATGACAACCTATTTGCAGGCAAATAACAAATGAAATATAAATTACTAAATGCACAAAGACAATTTCTAGAAATTCCTCATAATTATTCTTTAGATGTAGCTGTTTATCAGGGAGGTTACGGCTCTGGCAAAACTTTTGCCGGAGCTTTATTAGGCATTTTGTTATCACTTAAATTTCCCGGAATAAGAGGACTTGTTGGAGCCCAGACATATTCCCTTGTAAGAGATACAACTCTACAAACTTATTTTGAACATTTAGAAAGCATGGGATTTGTATCAGGACACGACTATAGATGGATAAGTTCAGAACAAAAGTTAGTTTTTTACAACGGCTCCGAAGTTTTATTCAGACATTTTGACGAACCGGATAAATTAAAATCTTTAAATTTAGGTTTTGTTGAAATCGAAGAAATGTCAGATGTACCCTATGATACATTTAAGATGCTTTTGGCTCGAATGAGACAAAAAATTTCTTCAAAATGGACAAATTTTACATATAGAATTTTTGGACACACAAATCCTGAAATACAAAAAGGTTGGATTTATAAAACTTTTTTTGTAAATCCTCCACCAAATTACAGATTAATTTGTGCTCCTACAACTCAAAACATCTATCTTCCTGAAGGTTTTTGCGAAGAATTAAAAAAATTATATGATAAAAATTATTACGAAACTTTTGTCCTCGGTAAAACTGGGAACTATAGCCAAAATCTGGTAGTTAAAGACTTTACGGATGAAAATATTAGAAATATTAAATATCAACAAGATTTTGATGTACATATAAGCTGTGATTTTAACGTTGATCCTATGGCATGGGTTTTGGCTCATAAAACAGAAGATAAAGTATTTTATTTTGATGAACTCGTTTTAGAAAATACAACTACCTCCAAAACCTGTGATGAATTTCTGCGCAGATACCCAACACATAAAGGAAAAATTATCATAAACGGAGACGCTTCAGGAGATAATCGCAGCTGCACAAGTGAATATACAAATTATGTAATTATAAAAAAGAAAATGGAAGCCTTCGGATATGAAGTAGATATAAAAATAAAAGCATTTAATCCACCCATAAAAAATAGAATCGCAGCATTTAATGCAAAAGTCCGTAATGCCAACGGAGAAATAGGACTATATATTTCCCCAAAATGTGAAAAACTTCTATACAATATATATAATCTTCGTTATATAGAAGGAAGTTCAAGAATCAATATTCCTACATACACTAAAATTAAACAATCTAAAGAACTAAAATTTTTATCTCACCCATTCGATGCGGCATCATATCTTGTAGATTTTTATTGGCCAATAGTATTATAAAAAACTTTAAGGAGATTCAGAGTTATGGAAACTTTATTATATTATTCACCTGTAATAATTGTTGTTCTTGTATTTTTAATCCAACAAAGAATAGTAGTTACACCAGAACAATTAGAAAAAAAACATAGAGAAATCCTAAAAGATATTGAAGAAAAATTTGTAACAATTAATAGTTATCAGGATTTGAAATCGCAATTTTGTGAAATGAAAGATAAAATTGACAAAATATATGACTGTTTAATCATAAAAAGCTAATAAAGTATTGTAACAAAATATTACAAAAAATCTCTAAATATTTAAAGTTTGGATGTAAAAATTCCGTAAATAAGATTAAGCAAAGGAATATTGTATTCGAAAGGATTTGAAAAGCAATGGGATTGGCAACTGCACAAGCAAGATTTTTAGGCATAACAGCAAGAAAAGCTGATTGTGAATACAAATCAACTGAACTGGCTCAACAAAAACTTGAAATAACAAACCAGTTATCAGATGTTGCTGCAGAATATTCAAATGCACTAAATTCTACAATGCTTATCTGGCAAAACGATGCTACAAACAAAACAACTAATGTAACATACAGCTTATTAATGACACCTTCCGCTTTAAATGATTACAACCCTTACATGATTACAACACCTTCAGGAGCAATTGTTCTGAACTCCGAATATGCAGCAGCAGCAAAAGCTGCCGGAATTTCTAAAGCCGGTGGTGTTGGTTCTCAAGAAGGCAGAGATAAATTTATAGCAGCACTTGTTCCTGGTGGTATAATTACTCAAGAAACAGCTGCAGCTATTACAAAAACGGATTATACAGGAGTAAAAAATGCTGACGGTTCTGTTACATTAACAGAAATACCTGCTTCCAACACTGATAAAAGCGGTCCAACTCAAAACCCTGATTCTGTACTATGGAATCCAGCCGCAGGTATGGGTGCTCAACCATTAGATAAGGGTTCTGCAAGCATAATGCAACTATCAGATTTAATACTTAGTGAATCAATTGGTCAACAACCTATTGATTGGACCTCAATGTTTGTTACCTCAGGTAAAATTTCCGAAACAGAATATAAAGCTACAATGGAACAATTAAATAAAAAACTCATAGATGCAAAAAAAGCTGATATGGGTTCATCAACTCCGGAGGATACGTCTGATACAGCTCAAACTGATTATGCTAATAAAATTGCAGACTATAATACTCAAATTGCAAATGCAAGAGCAAACGGTGATGAAAATAATTTAAACAGACTTTTAGCCGAAAAAAATGAATATATTGCAGCAAACCCTATCAAAGCAGCAATGTATGATATTCAAGACTATCAGACTAAATATAGCGGAAATAAGATAAGTTTTGATGATATTTCTAACAATTTCCAAATAAGTGATAGTAACATTAAAGATTCAAGTTTTACTACATCCGGTAATGAGACTTTAATAAACGGTATTACAGTTGTTAAAAACGGCATAATTAACAAGTACCCAGCAGAAATTGAAGAAATGACTATTGGAGATTTATTATCTGGTAATATAGTTTTAATGATACAAAATAGCGACCACGATAAATCTAAAAATGCAATGTCTGAAACTGTAGAAAAACTTTTAACCTACATTGCAAAAATTATGGGGTATGGTCAATCAGGTGTAGGTTTAAACGTTGATGATGCATCTAACGATGCATTAGAATATGCGTTAATGATGACAACAAAACTTTTCTTAAGACCTGAAAATACTATTACCGGCGGCTCAAGACATTCTGATTCTGCGATGACAGAAAACAGTGCTTATATGACAGCAGAAGACTCAAACAGAATTGCACAAAGCGGAGATTATACAGCTGTCAGCTTGAGTAATATGATGTCTTCATTCTTAACATATTTTGATAACTACTTAAGCGGAGTAGATTCAAACTATGTTGTTGGTAAAACTGTTGATACTTCATCTTATGTAACAGACGATAGTTCATATATATATGTAGGAAAATCTACTGCGGAAGTTGCTTCCAGGGAAGAAACCCTTGCTGATTTCTTTGATGAATTATACAACAATATATGTGAACATGGATGGAGGCAAGATGATTCCGTTGACGATGAAGAATACCTTGCAAGTGCAATAAAAGACGGCAGATATTCAATGAGTTCATTGAACAACGATGGTTACTACTATCAAACAAGATACAATGAAACAGGTTATCTGGTTGAAGTAACGGATTCTGATGCAATATCAAGAGCAGAAGCAGAATACACACGAAAAAAAGCAGAACTTACATACAAAGAAGATTCAATGGATGTAAAATCTAAAAAACTTGATGCAGAAATTTCTTCACTCACATCCGAATATGATACGGTAAAGAACTTAATAAGTAAAAATATAGAAAAAACATTTACTATGTTCTCTGGTTAAAATAAATTTAATATTATATTTCAAAAAAGCTTTGCTTGTAATACAAGCAAAGCTTTTTTAGTTTGTATATTTTCTATCTCGCAATTCATCAGGCATAAATTGTTGAACAACATCAGGAGCATCATGTGTATAAACATAGCCAACCCCAAAACCATATTTTGCAGCATCTTTATAATGAGAATCCCTAAGATGCATAGGCGGAGGGAAATCTTTCCCCTGTGCAATATCAGACAACGCAGAATCAATTGCGCAAACTGATTCATTTGACTTTGGAGCTCGGGCAACATATATAACGGCCTGAGCAAGCGGAATTCTACCTTCAGGAAGCCCGAGAATCTCAACTGATTTATATGCATTCAGTGCAACATTAAGCGCATTGGTATCAGCATTTCCAACATCCTCTGCCGCACAAGTTATAAGCCTTCTTGCGATAAATCGTGGATCTTCACCTGCTGTTATCATTTTTGCAAGATAATAAATTGCCGCATCCGGATTGCTTCCTCGCAAACTTTTCTGAAAAGCCGAAGCGCAATCATAATGTTCCTGTTGAGAATACCTGGTATTTCTTTGTTGACATATTTCTTCAATAATTTTAACAGTAAGCATTCTTTTACCGTCTTTTAAATCACTTGCAAAATACGCATTTTCAACAATATTAAGAGCATATCTGGCATCACCTCTAGCCAGATTTATTATAAAATCTAAAACACCACTTTCACAATCCATAAGAGTATAATGCGATGCAAGATAATTAAACCCCTTTTTAATAATTGCAGACATACTCTTGTCATCTATTGCATTTAATCTTACAACCTGAACTCTTGATAAAAGTGCCGGAACCACCTGAAAAGAAGGATTTTCAGTTGTAGAACCAATCAAGAACAATGTTCCATTTTCTAAATGAGGTAAAAGAGCATCCTGTTGAGTTTTTGAATATCGATGAATTTCATCTATAAATAGAATAGTCTTTTGTCCTGCCCGAAGGGATTCTTTTGCTCTTTCAACCGCATCCTTAATATCTTTAACCCCAGAGGTTACAGCTGAAATTTCAATAAAATTTGCATTTGTTTTTGTAGCAATAAGTCTTGCAAGAGTAGTCTTACCACAGCCAGGGGTTCCCCAAAAAATTAAAGAAAATAATCTGTTTGTTTTTAACAAATTAAGAATTGGACTATTCGGTGCTACCACATTACTCTGACCTAAAAAATCCTCAATTGTTTTAGGTCTCAAAATTTCCGCCAACGGAATTTGCTTATTTTGATTCTCCAGTTCCGTAAATAAATTATTCATAGTATAATTATATCATGAGTTTAGTGTTTTCACCTACAAACATTGAAACTTATAAGTTTATTGTGATATGTGGTATATAAAAACAGGGAGACGCTTTTTGAATAAAAATTTCTGGATTGTAATTATTACAACATTTGTAATCTTAACCGGAATATTCTTTACGTTTAGCAGAATACAACATAATAATGAAGTTATATTTTGGACTTTACAAATGAATGATTTTGCACCATACATTGAAAATGTTATATCAGAATTTGAAAAAGAAAATCCACAAATAAAAATAAAATGGATAGATGTACCGTTTTCAGAAGGTGAAAAAAGAACGCTGGCTGCAGTATTAAGCAGCAATCCTCCTGATTTGGTCAATTTAAATCCTGACTTTTCTGCAACTCTAGCTCATAAAGGAGCTTTATATGAAATTCCTCAACACGCAACAACGCAATTTAATTCTGAAATTTTAGATTCATTAAAGTATAACGGAAAAATTTATTCTATACCATGGTATGCAACAAGCGCAATTACTATTTACAATAAAGACCTTTTAAAAAAATCAGGAATTACACTTCCAAAAACATATCAGGATATTGCTAATTCTGCAGAAATAGTAAAACAAAAAACAAATGCCTATCTGATTTTACCAAACTTAACAGAAAATGATACCACCCTCAAGATTTTAAACAAATACGGAATTACAAATTCCGAAAATATAAATTCGAAAAAAGCGGTTAGCATTTTTAATATGTTTAAACAGTTATATATAAAAGATTTAATCCCTAAAGAAACAGTTTCTACTACTCTTCAAGAATCTTTAGAAAAATATATGTCTGGAAATATTGTTTTGATTAATGCAGGCGCAAATTTTTTAAATATGATTAAAGAAAATGCACCAACAACTTATTTAAAAACAGATGTTGCCCCACAAATAACAGGAGAATTAGGACAAAATGACTTTTCACTTATGAATTTTGTAATCCCGTTGAAAGCAAAACATAAGGATGAAGCTCTTAAATTTGCACTATTCATAACAAATGATAAAAATCAACTTGAACTTGCTAAATTAACAAATATACTTGCGACAAATAAAAAAACTTTGCAAAATGAATTTTATACAAAATACAATGAAGATGACCTGATGGCTAAAGCACGCGTAATAAGTGCAAAACAGCTTAATAAAATTCAACCTGTATTTCATACACAAAGAGCACAAAAAGATATAAATAATATTGTAAATTTGTCAGTTCAAGAAATATTATTGGATAACAATAATACTCAAACCGTCTTAAATAAATTGTCAAAAGAGTGGAATAACTTAAATGACGAATAAAATATCAAAAGTTAAACATAATTTAAAAAGGAGAAAAAATGAAAGCTGTAGTATTTACAAAAGATAATAAATTAGAATTAGTTAACAATTACGAAAAACCTGTTCCGAAAAAAGGAGAAGCACTTGTAAGAGTTACACTTGCCGGAATATGTAATACTGATTATGAAATTACAAAAGGCTACATGGGATATGTAGGAATTTTAGGACATGAAGCTGTGGGAATTGTTGAAGATGTTAATTCTGAAGACAAATCCCTCATAGGTAAAAGGGTAGTTCCTGAAATAAGCTATGGTTGTAAAAAGCCTGATTGCCCTTGGTGTGCCCAAAAATTATACAGACACTGTCCTGAACGCCATACTCTTGGAATATGGCGCAAAGATGGAGTATTCGCACAATATTTCACAATGCCAATCGAAGTATTATTCGAAGTTCCAGATAATGTTCCGGATACTCAAGCAGTTTTTGTTGAGCCTTTGGCTGCGGCACTCGAAATAACCGAACAACACCACATAAAACCTTATGAAAAAGTTATTGTTCTTGGAGACGGAAAACTTGGTCTTATAACAGCTCTAGCTCTAAATGCTCAAAATATCAACGTAACATTAGTCGGAAAACATCAGAACAAACTTGAGATTGCAAAAAAACAAGGCGTAAAAACAGAATTACTCACTAATTTTACAATAAAAAAAGAATATGATGTTGTTGTTGAAGCTACAGGCTCGATTTCAGGTTTTGAAACAGCACTAGCGCTAACAAAACCTAGAGGAGTTCTTGTTTTAAAAAGCACTGTTGCAGCTACAAAAGAATTCAATCTTGCCCCTATCGTTATTGACGAAATCACAGTTTTAGGGTCCCGCTGCGGACAATTTCCACCTGCATTAAGACTTTTAGAATCCGGAAAAATTGACTTTTCACCATTAATTTCTGCTAAATATCCTATTGATAAAGCAATTGACGCTTTTGAAAAAAATAAAGAAAAAGATACTCTAAAAATTCTTTTAGAAATATAAATTTAACAATTATAAAAATATAATCTAGGGGGATAAAAATTCAATCCCCCTAGACTTTCAATGAAAAATACTGTATAATAAAAATAATATTGGAAGTTTATGAGGATTGGTTAATATCGTGATTTCATTTGATAAAAAAACAGCTTTTACGCTTGCGGAAGTACTTGTTACTTTAGGACTATTAGGTTCACTTGCAGCACTAACAATTCCATCTCTTACATACAACTATAAAGGTAAAGTTTTGGAACAACAATTTCGCTCAACTTATAGTGAAATCCGAGAAATTGGCTCTATGATTAATCTTGAAAAAGGAGACGTTGGAGATTATGCTCAAAAGATAGGCTATGCTACCTGGGACAAAGAACTGATGGGATATGTTGGAGGAACAAAAATCAGTAACGCAAACTCCGGTTCCGGTATTTCTACGGAAATGGCAAGAATTTATCAAGATGGAAGAGCTCCACAAGGTCCTTACAGATTTAGAATTAACACAGGAAGAGCAATGATTTGTGATAATGACGGGATATGGCTAGATAATAAAGGGCGTATCTGGACCTTTAATGCAGAAAATAATTTTGCCTGTGTTGATATTAATGGTATGGCTGCCCCAAACAGGATAAATGTTGATATATTTGCATTTAAACCAATGTCAGCAAAAGAAGTTGCTGTATGGCAATATAATGATAAAGTAGAAAATGCCAATAATTACAGCGGAGCGTTTGTTCCTTGTGATTTAGACCGTCTCAGCGGAAGCTCTCCTAACGGGGATTATGCAAATAATAACCTATGTCCCGGAGGGGGAACCAGATGCTGTAATGGAGGAACTGAATATGCCTATGTCAAAGGCTCAGGGACAGGGGTTGATGCTTGTCCATTTAATGAACCTATAGAAAATATTGCCCCTCTTAAGAAAAATAAAAAAGGTGAAGTCGTTGGGAACGGAACATCTTCAAGAGGAAAGACAATGACAGCATCTAACAACTATTGGAAAGATTACATTAACTATAAATAAATTTAATAAATCTAATTGCCTATAGCAATATTTGAGTTGCTAATATTAATTTATGACTATCTTCTGTTGCTTGATTCTGGCAAAATACATAATTAAAAACAACCTTGAGAGCTTGCCCTTTTATAAACCAGTTCAAACCAACTGTATATTCTCTTTTTAAATCATTTGAAGCATCCCTATTTGGATCAAATTGATCAATTCTTCCTATTAATTGAAGGTGAGGCGTAAACTTCCAGCCAGCCGTAGCTGCAAAACCACATGCTTTATTCGGACTTACTCCTTGTGAGCCATTATATCCATCTGCAATTGCAGCTTCAAAATTTGTCCACAATTTTTTATGCTTATAACCAACATAAACACTTCCAACACCATAATTTATCTGATTATGACCGCCATTAAAACCGCCACCTATAGTAAGTTTACCAAATTTGCCATCATGGCTGCCAAAAGGCTTTACGTTAACCCAACCGTTAAATTCAGCTCCCGGCATTCCGCTGGTTATTTGCCTACCGGAAGAACCAACAGCAAGGTTATAGTCTATATAATTATAGTTACCTATAACTTTTACTGACAATGATCTTGAATTTCCAAAATTTCTGGCAATTTGCGATCTTGCAACAAATGGTAAAATAAAGGTTGAAGAACCGCCTTCTATGCCTGTTTGAACACGTGAATATCCGGCCATAATATGATGATGCTTAAGACTTGAATTCATTATATATGCATCTCCCATAAAACCGTCAATAAAATTATTGCCATGTTTATATACAGGATTGACATTTACCTTAAATTTATAATTTGGATTTCTAAAAGAACCATAAACACCAACTTCTGTTGTTAAATTATCATACTCTGTAGAATAATCAGGAGTAAAAAGAGCATTAATAGAACCTCTATATCCTCCGTATACCTGTATTTTATGAATAGGCCCTTTTTTATATTCAAAAGATAGACTATCCTTTAACAAAAAAGATTGAACATCAGTTCTTGTAATCTTACTATGTAATATTTTTCCGGGCAGTGTATCTTCATCAAGTTTATTATCATTATCTTTATCAAACATTCTGAAAATTTCAAAATTCAGCTCATTGTTGTCCATAATAGAATCATCATCATCATCATAGTCGTCTTCTTTGCTCAATGAAGATTGAGAATCCACATCTTTTTTAAGTTTAAAAAATGAACGTTTGTCTTTTGTTTTTTCATTTTCTTTTTCGTCAAAAAGTGTCTCGTCTGTTTGTAAGACGATTTCATTTTCTTGTGGAGTTGTAAGCAAGTCTTCAGCTATATCTTCTGCAGCTTGTGCATATACTACAGACGGGGTTATAAATAAAACTGCAAGAAGTATCAATTTTAAGATATTTTTCATTTTAAATTATTATATCATAAATTTTCTGGATTTTATATTTTTTTTGTTGTATGTTTTTTTTATGCCGAATAAAATTAAAAATAATAAACAAACAATTATAAATGCCCCGATTGTTGAAGCATTAAAAACTGCATATAACAATCCTACATATCAATTTCATATTCCTGGCCACACTAAAGGTCTGGGAACACTTCCATCATTTAGAAATCTTGTAGGCCGAAAAGCATTGATGGTTGATACAACAGATGAATTTGATAATCTTGGAACTTTAACTCCGGCAACCGGTCCAATAAAAGAAGCTCAAATTTTAGCGGCACAAGCATTTGGAGCAAAAAAAACGTTCTTCTTACTTAATGGTTCTACTATAGGAAATTTAGCTATAGCAATGGGGCTTACCAAAAAAGGCCAAAAAGTAATTGTTAACAGAAACTGCCATCGTTCTATTTTAACAGGACTAATTATCTCCGGAGCAGAACCATTATGGATTATTCCTGAAAAATTCAACGAGTGGGGAATCTGGGGAAACATTGATGCAAAATCAGTTGAAATTTTACTTAAAGAAAATGATAATGTATCTGCAGTTTGGATTACAAACCCTACATACGAGGGGGTAGTTTCTGATGTTAAATCAATTTCTGAAGTTTGTAAAAAATATAATGTGCCATTGATTGTTGACGAAGCACACGGTTGTTTATGGAATTTTAATGATAAATTACCTGAAACATCTTTAAAATTAGGTGCTGATATCGTTGTACATTCTCTTCACAAAACAGGAGGAAGTATGAGTCAATCGTCTATGCTTCACATTAGCGAAAATTCACAAATAAACGCTGAAGATGTTGAACGTTCTCTTATGCTTCTACATACCACCAGCCCATCTTTGATGCTTTTAGGAAGCCTTGATGCTGCCAGAGCAAATTTACAAAGTCCAAGAGGACAAAAACAACTCGCAAAAGCAATCTCGAATGCAAAATACTTGCGTTCCGAAATAGATAAAATGGAAAATATACATCAATTAAAATCCGATTTTGGGTATAAAACTGATGTAACTAAAATATTTATAAAAGCTGACGGGCTTTCAGGAAAAAGATTAGAATCAATTTTGGAAATTGACTTTGGAATAGAAGTTGAAAGTGCATCAGACGCAGGAATATTAATTTTAAGTAATATTGGTAATAAACGTTCAGATTTTGAATATCTGGTCGAATGTCTTAAAAAAATAGACACTCATGATTATAAAGACATCTATTATCTGGAAAATAAAAAACACATGCCAATGCTAACTCCTATTATTAAAAAGAACTTAAGAGAAGCATATTTTTCAGAAAAAGAAATTATTCCAAAATCTGAAGCAGTAGGAAGATTATCAGGAGAAGTTGTCGCAGAATGCCCACCAGGAATATCAATTTTGCTCCCGGGAGAACTCATAACTGAAGAGCATTTACCTTATTTAACTGATTACGAAACAATAGAAGTTATTAAATAATATTTGCGAAACTTAAAAAATATTCTTCTATAACATTCATCAGCATTGGAAGTATCCAAACCATAATAGCTGCTCCTAATACAGGTTTAAACAGAAAGCTTAATTGGAACACGTTTACCTGTGGAGCTGTTCGAGAAATTACACCAAGAATAATATCTTGAGCTAATGTTGCTAAAAGAATCGGAGAAGCTATTTGTAAGCCCATATATAATGTATTTGAGGACATTTTAATAAGTGCATCCATTTTTATAAGTTGCGGTAACGGAATATGCGCCGAATACATAGGAAAAATTTCAAAACTCCTCACCAGAGCCTTGAATAACCAATATACTCCTCCAAGATTTATAAAAATTAATATCCCCATTAAAGATATCATTTTTGTTAATATTGATACCTGCGCTGATGTTGTAGGATCAAGTGTTGTGGCAGAAGACAACCCCATTTGCATATTAATCATCTCCGCTCCGCAATCTATTGCAATTGTAATTAATTGGGCCATATATCCTATCATTGCCCCAACAACAATATTTAAAAGCAGAGATAAAGCAAAAGAATCACATTCTGTTAAACATTTTTCAGGATGTAAAAATGGTACTATAAAAATAGTTATAATAAGCGCAAACGGTAATTTCACAAGAGAAGGAATATCCTTTCGGTTAAATATCGGTGCAAATCTGAAAAACCCGAGCATTCTTGCAAAAACTAACGCACCTGCCATAAGGTAGGTGTTAACCGTTGGAAACATTTTTACTATACCTGCAAGAATCGGTTCCATTTTTATCTTCCTAACATTCTTTTTGTTTCAACTAAATCAGGTTTTGGCATAGGAGTTTTTGATGCCGGAGTATATTTTTCTCTTTGATATTTATCAATATATGGGAGTTTTCCGGGATTTTTCATTATCTCATCAATAGAGTCTATATTTTTAAATCTGTCTTTCATTTCACCTTCAAAAGGCGTTGTGTACTTATGGTAATTTTCATCCAGCACAAAACTTTCACTATGCGGAACGGTATTAAATGCAAGAACCATTCCTTCCTGAAATAAATTAGTCAGAAGTCTTATAAAACCAACACCACCAATAATAATAACCAAAAATACACCCAAGATTTTTGGAGCCGCAGCAATTGTTTGTTCCTGCACCTGAGTAACAGCCTGCAATATACCAACAACAAGCCCTATTCCAGCAGCCACAAGTACACATGGCATCGAAATTGTCAACATTATTAAAAAACCCTTGGCTAAATATTCTAACAAAATTTCCATATTTTATCCTTTTATCAAAAATTTTAGTTATAACTTGTTACTAAACCTTGAACAATTAAAGCCCAACCATCAACAGCAATAAATATAAGCAGCTTAAACGGCATAGAAATAATTGTCGGTGATAACATAAACATACCCAGAGCAAGTAAAATATTTGCAACAACCAAGTCTAAAATGATAAATGGTACAAATATTATAAAACTTATTTCAAATGAAGTCTTTAATTCGCTTATAATATATGCCGGAGCAACTTCCCAAATTGAAATATCATCAGGCGACTTTGGTTTAGTCTTGTGTGAAAGTTCTACAAAAAATGTTAAATCACTTTCTCTTGTCTGCTTAAGCATAAATTCTTTCAATGGTTTAGAACCTTCATTGATTGCCTGGACCATGTCATGATTTTTCTGATATGGCACAGACCCCATATCATACATTTTTTGAAAAGTTCCTCCCATTGTATAAAAAGTAAGGATTATTGATAAACCAATAATTACTATCGCTGGCGGAACTTGCTGAGTACCCATTGCAGTTTTTAGCATAGAAAACACTACAACAAATCTTAAAAAACTTGTCATACAACAAAATATAAAAGGTAATAGTGAAAACATAGTCATCACTATCAACATTTGTAACACCGGATTTAAATTTTGTAATTGGTCCATAAAATTCTAGTCCTTATAGTTCATTAATTTTTTTCGCCATTTCACGAATTGTAGTCAAACTTTGTTTTGATTCAAACTTGTCAAAATCCAAAACAACATTTTGTTTATGCTGATGATTTTTGTATGATTCACGCCTATCCATCCCTCTGCGTAAATTAGTACCTGTATGATTTTTTTCTGTTATAGGCTCCAGATGAATTTTAGGTTTTATATCATCCACAATATTTGAATCAACTATTCTATTTTGAGGCATCTCTCGCTGAGGAATAATTTTTTCATAATAATTTTCTTTTTCGATTTTATGAAAATGTTCATATTTTTCCAAATCAGCTACAGATTTGCTATCATTCAACTTTGACAGTAAAGTTGTTCTATCAACATCTGAAGCTATTAAAAATTTTTCATTCCCTGCACGAACAACCATGAGTGATTTTCTCGGGTTAATATTCATTGTCTCTTCAACGCATAAAAATTTTGAAGAACCGGCACCCAATCCGCCGTTCATAAATTTTTTATACACAAATAAGGCAAAAAAGATTAGTCCTAACATTGCCATTGTATATACTGTAAAATTCGCTATATAACCACCCATAGTCTGTTTATCTCCCTTTATTTAATAATAAAAACTTATTAAATATTTTCATCTTCAAGTTCAAAATCACTATAATCAAATTCCTCATCCTCCTCACCTTGAGGTAAAGAATCTTCTCCCTGTTCTTCTGAACCCGAATTTTCATATTCATCTTCCGGATTTTGATTCTGTGAATAATCTTCCTCTGAATTTTCAAAAGTCTGTCCCGAAGATGAAACTCCGCCAGTTTGTGCAATAACATTATCAACTTTTACCCCGTATCGGTCATTGATTATTACTAAAGAACCACTGGCAATAGGTTTTCCCTCAACTTTTAAAGTAACTTTGTTGTCATATAATGAAGTCAAATCCACAACAAGCCCTTCTTCAATATCCTTCAGCTCTCCGAGCTTTATCTTAACAGCATCAAATTCGGCATACATATCAACTTCAATACTGTCCCATATATTTTTATGAGCTTCACTCATATCATCTCCTCCGTCATTTATTTCAGGTATAAGTAAATCCATATTAGGGTTTATATTAATTTCCATCTCCTCATCTTGAATAGATAATACCAATTTTTCTATATTACTGTTTTCAAAAACAACTACATCATCTTGTTCAAGATTTTTTAAATCATATAGTGAAAATTTTGTTTTTCCCACAATTATCTTTCCAACAGTTTCACTTTGCGGAAAGCTGTCATTTGCAAATTTTTCTCCTGTAGAACTAACATCTTGCGGTGTTAAAAGAGCCTGAGGAAGGGTTATTATAATTTTCCCCGTAGTTTTAACATACTCATCCGTATCCTTTAGCAAAAAAGTAAGATGTATAACATCAAAATTTGTTCGTTTTAATTCTGTAGGATTAGGCTCACTGAGTTGCTGTTTTATTGCATCAAACATAAAACTATTAAATGCTGTTATAACTTTAGCCTCAAGCTCAGAGATTTTATTTATATTAAACTTGTTCTTTGATTTTCCAAGTATTTTGTTTAATATAATCTCTATAGCCTTGTCAGTAAGTCTAAAAAACATATCATAATCTTTATCTATCCCAATTTTTGTAACAAAACAAGACTCATTATCTAATAGACAATTAATATTTTTACTCAGACCTATAAACTTCAATTCAAAATTTTTATCAAAAAATTCATCACACGAACTTTGAACAATTTCCGGAAACGTACTTCTATACCAGTTGTATTGCCTATACAGCTGATTTGTTGATATTGAATTTTGGAGTTTATCTTCCATAACAACTATCCCTGACTTATCCCCGGAAACATTACACATATTCCCACATTTACAATAAAGTATAATTAGAAATAATACATCAATCTTTTAATTGATATTTTCCAAAAGTCATCACGTTTTGAAAGAATTTTCACAAAAATCAACAGATTGATTTTTATAAAAATAATCCGGTTTATACTCTAGCCATTATAATGACTAAATAATCGGCTAAATTTGCCCTTTATTTAACCGCTTTGAAAAATTCATTTGAAATTAGTTGTGAATATTTATCTTTCTCATTTGCAGAAACTAAAATTTTATCATTACCGTTTTCGTCCTTAACAACTGAGATAATCCCAGAAATCTCACCAATAGGAAGTTTTTTCATTTTGGCGGTAAATCTTACATAAGGGATATCTTGCCCATAAGATTTCATCGTACCCTTTTCTGTTACATGGAACTCGTCGACTGCAGCTGATTGATATTTAATTTTACTAATGGCTGATTTTATTTTATCTTCCACATCAGGAGATTTTATATCATCCTGAGTCAATATAACTTTTTTACCCGAATCAACAACAACCATTTTTTGCCCGGAAGCCTTATGCTCTGCAAGTACGGCATTATAACCTAAAACACCAGCGGCTTTTTCTATTTCAAACTCTCTATTAATCTTAGAAAAATCACCAACCTTTTGAGCTCGCTCAAGTACCACATCTTTACTAGGGTTAATATAATTATTAAACTGGTATTTAATCCAATCTTTTCCTCCAAATGTAACAAAACCCACAATAAATACTGTTAGAAAAATTGACCTTGTTACGTTTTTTAAACAACCCATGTTGAAATCCTCTTGTTTTTATATGAATATTATAATATGAGCAAGTCTGAAATCAATCACATAAACAGTTGGGAAGTTAAATTAGAAGACACTACACCTGTAATGCAACAATATTTGCAAATAAAACAGGAGAACCCTGGAATTCTTTTATGGTACAGACTGGGCGACTTTTATGAAACATTTTTTGAAGATGCTCTTATAATGTCAAAAGAGCTTGAATTAACCCTCACCGGACGTGATGCAGGCCCAAAACTTGGTAGAATTCCACTTGCAGGAATTCCAGCAAAAGCCGCTGATGCATATTTAGAAAAACTGGTTCAGAAAAATTTCAAAGTCGCAATATGCGATCAACTTGAAGACCCTAAATTTGCTAAAGGACTTGTTAAACGCGGAGTTACAAGGGTTATAACAGCAGGAACTCTAACTGAAAGTAACTTATTAAATCAAAATTCCAATAACTATATCTGCGCTATTTATCAAGATGAAAAAAGTGATTTATATGGATTTTCATACACTGATATTTCAACAGGAGAATTTAAAGTAACACAAGCACCGTTAAATCTTATTCTGGCAGAACTTGCAAGATTAAATCCTGCTGAAATAGTTGCCCCTAGTCAAAAACAAGATATTAAACCATTTCAGATTGTTCCTGATGAAGTTATAAATCTTCCAGATGAAATAACAAAAAAATATAACTGTTCAAAAATTCCACCTTCGGTTTTCGAACCTGCATTTGCTGAAAATAATTTAAAACAGGTGTTCAAAACACAAAGCTTAGAAAGTTTTGGATATACAAAATATAAATTGGGATTTAGGGCTTCCGGAGCACTAGTTGCTTACGTATGGGAGACATTAAAAGGAAATATGCCAAAATTCGACAGAATTGAAGCTTACGAACTTTCAGAATACATGATTTTAGATGCTTCAACAAGAAAAAATTTAGAACTTGTAGAAACATTACGAGAAAAAAATAAATATGGTTCTTTATTATGGGCAATTGATAAAACAAAAACAAATATGGGAGCTCGACTTTTAAGAAGCTGGATTTGCCAACCACTAAAACGAGTTGAAGACATTATAAACCGACAAAATGCAGTAACCGAACTTGTTGAGAATAGTGCTATTAGATATAATCTTTCAGAAGCATTAGAAAAAATATATGATATTCAAAGATTAGCAACACGTATGAGTAATGGTTCTGCAAGTCCTAAAGATTTTGTCAGCTTAAAATTATCACTTTCTATGCTTCCGCAAATATTAGATTGTACAGAAGAACTCGAAAATGATATGTTCTCATCAATACGAACATACAGAGATGAAATTTCTGACTATACACAATTGATTGAAAATACAATAGTAGATAACCCTCCTGTACTTTTAAAAGAAGGAGGCATAATTAAAGAACGTGTAAGCGGAGAACTTGATTACTTTAGAGATTTACTCACAGGCGGCGAAGAATGGCTTAAAAATTTTGAAGAAGAAGAAAAAGAACGTACCGGAATTAAAAACCTTAAGATAGGCTACAATAAAGTTTTCGGATATTTTATAGAGGTTACAAACTCAAATTTAAATATGGTTCCGCAAAGTTATGTAAGAAAACAAACTCTAACCGGAGCAGAACGTTTTATAACAGATGAATTAAAAAAACATGAAGATGATGTTTTATCTGCAAAATTTAAATCAACAGAACTTGAATATAAACTGTTCACTGATTTTAGAGAATATTCTAAAGAATTTGTATCTAAAATAAGAGAAATTGCAGAATGCATTGCAATAGCAGACGTAATAACCTCTTTAGCTGAGGTTGCAGTTGAAAATAATTACTGTAAACCAATAATCGATAATTCTGATGATTTTATTGTCAAAAATGGCAGACACGCAGTTCTGGAAAAAATTCTACCTTTGGGAGAATATGTATCAAATAATCTGGAATTAAAATCAAATTCAAATTCAGCAGATTCTACACAATTTATGATTTTAACCGGCCCAAATATGGCTGGTAAATCAACTTATATGCGCCAAAATGCATTGATTGTTATTTTAGCGCAAATTGGGTCTTGGGTTCCTGCAGATTACGTAAAACTTGGGGTTGTAGATAAAGTTTTTACAAGAGTTGGCGCAAGTGATGATTTAACGCTCGGACAATCTACATTTATGGTTGAAATGATTGAAACTTCCTTTATTTTAAATACAGCAACAGATAGAAGCTTCATTCTGCTCGATGAAATAGGAAGAGGAACAAGTACTTATGATGGGGTTGCTATAGCTTGGTCTGTAGCTGAATATATTGCAACAAAAATTGGAGCAAGATGTATCTTTGCAACTCACTACCATGAACTCAATGTAATGACAAAAACATATCCACAGATAAAAAACTACAGGATAACAATCGCAGAAAATAATGGTGAGATTGAATTTTTAAGAAAAATAGTACAAGGCGGTGCAAGTAAAAGTTATGGTATTCAAGTAGCTAAAATGGCAGGCCTTCCGGCAACTGTGGTAAAAAGGTCAGAAGAATTAATGTTGAGAATGCAAAAAGATTTTTCAAATAACCTTGCATCTCGAAAGAAAATAGTAAATAATGAAGATGGAGTTCCACAATTATCATTGTTCGGAATGTAAAGTTTTATGCAGTTCTAGCAAAATATTTAGTGTTAGTGTTTTCATAAAAACAACAAGGAGTGTGTTTTATGATGAAAGTAGGATTCAATCCATCTATTAATTTCAAAGCATCTGATAGTCAATTTTCAACAGAACCGATGGCAGCTACAATTTCTGAAGCGGAAACAAAAAAACAAATTTATGATGAGTACTCAGTACAAAATTCAAAAAAAGAAAAAAGTTTTAAAGAAAGTACTGCAAGTTTTTGGAAATTTTTTACAGTAGCTAATCAAATGGCAAATGCAGCATTAAAAGGAATTTTCTATGGAGCATTGACTGGTATTTCATTTTTAACCGGCTCATGGTTGTTCAAATCTCTACCAAAAGCCTTTAGTAAAGAAGGTCCTTCATTATGGCAAACCTTACGTCATCCGTTCGACAATATCAGCAAATCAGGAAAGACTATTGCAGGAACAGCTACAGCAGTTGTACTTGCATACCATCTTATCAAAGGGAAACTTGATTCAAATCAGAAAACAGCCGTTATTGATCATAAATTAAAAGTTGGACACAGAGACGTTTAGAACAAAAGCTAAAGAAAATAATGCAAAAATGTAGTGCACTTACATTTTTGCATTATTTATTAACATTATAAAATCAAAAATTATTTATTACTTTATCAATCTATGATAATGTTGCGCATAAAAATCAGCATAACAATCTTCTAAAATAGCCTGCCTGCATTTTTTTGCAAAGTCAATTAAAAACTTAATATTATGAATGGACAAAAGGGTTGAAGCTGTAGACTCTTGACATTTCCATAGATGTCGTATATATGCTCTTGAATGATTTTTACACGCATAACAATCACATCCCTCAACAAGCGGAAGATGATCATCCTTAAATTTTTCATTTTTAATATTAGCTTTGCCATCCCAGGTAAAAAATGAACCATGCCTTGCATTTCTTGTAGGCAAAACACAATCAAACATATCAACTCCGTATTTTATACCATTTAATAAATCCTCAGGAGTACCAACCCCCATCAAATAACGAGGTTTATATTTAGGCAATAATGGAGCAGTCAACTGAGTAAAATAATTTTTGATATCAGTAGGTTCCCCTACACTCACACCACCTATTGCATATCCAACAGCGTCAAATGTCGAAATAACCTTTGCGCTCTCTCTTCTCAAATCATCAAAAAACGCACCTTGAACAATAGGAAATAGAGCTTGTTTAGGATTTGTTTTAGCTTTAAAACATCTATCAAGCCAGCGATGAGTTCTTTCCATAGCAGCTTTGGCTGTTTCATAATCACAAGGATAAGGAGCACATTCATCAAATGCCATCATTATATCAGCCCCTATATCCTGCTGAATCTCCATAGAAACTTCCGGCGATATAAAATGTTTTGTTCCATCTTTAGGATCTCGAAATTCAACACCATCTTCAGTTATCTTCCTCAAATGAGAAAGTGAAAACACCTGAAAACCTCCAGAATCAGTCAATACAGGCTTATCCCAATTCATCCAACCGTGAATACCTCCAAAATTCCGAATTCTTTTGGTTCCAGCTCTTAAATACAAATGATAAGAATTTGCAAGGATTATCTGCGCACCTGTATCCTTAATTTGATCACAAGTTAAAGATTTAACTGCAGAATTTGTTCCAACCGGCATAAAAATAGGTGTTTCAATCTTTCCATGCGGAGTAGTAAGAATACCTGCCCGAGCTCCTGTTTTGGCATCCTCATGGATTAATTCATAGTTAAAAAAATCTTTTTCATTCATAGTTTAATTATAACATAAAAAAGAACCTGCCTATTCAGCAGGTTCTTTTAAAGTGTTTATTTCTTAAGCCTTATCCAAATGCTCAACAACCAATTCTGACATTGATTTTCCATTATTGCATAATTCATCATCATTAAAATAAATTTTTATTTCTCGTTCGGCGCTTTCCACAGAATCAGAACCATGAACAACATTATATTCTTTTACCTGAGCAAAATCTGCTCTAATTGTACCTGCTTCAGCAGAATCAGGATCAGTTGCACCCATCAAATGCCTTGCACCTGCAACAACATTATATCCTTGCAGTACCATCGCAACAATTGGACCACTTTGAATATATTTTATTAAAGCCGGATAAAAAGGTTTACCCTTGTGCTCTGCATAGTGCGCTTCAGCCTGTTCATTAGAAACTTGAAGCATTTTTAATGCCACAATCTTATATCCTTTAGTTTCAAAGCGTTTAATAATGTCTCCTACTATTCCTCTTTGAACCCCATCAGGCTTTACTGCAATAAAAGTTCTTTCTTCTGTATGCATAAATAAATCTCCTCTTAAAACATATAGGTTCATTATAGCATAAATCTTTTATTTTTGTATACAGTTAAATCGTGTTGGAATCAGAAATTTCTTTTTGAGATAGTTTGTAACCGGCTTTTCAAAAAAGTGATAGATAATAATTCCAAATAAAATCGATACAATTATTCCAATTATAAATATTAATATTGGATGAGAAAGAACAAATATCCTTCGTGGCATAATAAATTCCGAATTAATAAGCTCACGGATAAAAAGATGCATAATATATATTGAGTATGAATATTGTCCTAACAGGCTTGATATATTATTTTCCAATATAATAGCAATAAATCCTAGTTTTTTTATAAAAGAATACAACAATATAGAAAAAAGAATTATAAAATTTAATTGTATATTATACTGCGGCTTAGCAGAAATACAAGTATAATTAATTATATAACTGAGAGAATATATCTCAAGTATAGTAAAAATAACCCTATTAACAATAGTTTTACTAACAGTTGTATTTATATTCAGTTGAAATATAAAATATCCAATTCCCAAACCTGTCAATGCCCTTACAATTCCATGGTTTATAACCACAAACGAAGTTCTCCAATTTCCAATGAAATTTGGAGCATTAAAATTAATCATAAAAGCTAATCCAAATATGATTAACAACCATATAAATAAGCTCACATATTTTCTATCAAAAATTTTATTTAAAGAAAAATAAAACAATGATGTCCAAAATAATGCATCAACAAACCATGCATGAGGTATACAAGAAGTACTTTTATATGTAAAACCTATAGAATCCAGCAATAATAATGCAGGAATATTGTTCACCAAATTAAATTTTATAGAAGTAAAGATAAGACTACTAATTGCAAACAGAACAATATATAAGTATATTACAGGTAAAAGTCTTATAAACTTTTTAACAATAAATTTTTGGAAAGTTTCTTCTTTTTTCATATTTTTAAACAGAAAAAATCCAGCAATTATAAAGAAAAAATCTACAAAAACAGAGCCTCTTCTAAAAAGATTAAATATATTTGCAAATACAGAATTATAATCTTTTAATAATATTCCAAAACTTCCTGGCGACGAGCCAAAATGATATAATAATATTCCAACTGCAAATAAAAATCTTAAAAAATCTACATTTTTAAAACGTTCTTTAGTTATATTTTCAGTACACACAATTCATATTCCTGCTATATAAGTACATATTTTTTTTATAATCTGAATTATCAATTCCTAAACATGATATATTAGTACCTATTTTAAAGTCAATTAGCACCATGGGTACCTTTTTTATCTATAAAATAATAAATATAATATGTAAAAATAGGATAATATATGATTTCTTTTCAACAAAAATTTGGAGCCCGAATAAAAGAACTTAGAAAAGCCAAAGGTTATACTCAAGAACAACTGGCAGAAAAATTAAATATCGGAGTAAGATCTCTTGGAAAAATTGAAACAGGAAACAGCTTTCCATCAATGACTACTTTAGAAAAAATAATAGAAACATTCCAAATACCAACAGTTGAACTGTTTAATTGCGAACATCTACAACCTGTACAAGATTTAAAAAAATTAACATTTGAAATGATAAATTCAAATCCGGACAAAATTAAAGATATTTATAAAATAGTTAAAGCATTAACATCATAAATCCTTTAATACAAAACTAGGATATTTAGAGTTTGTTGCAAACTTATTTTCGGCATTTATTATTTCAGAATAAAACATCTCATTCATTTTAACTTCTTGCCCATTTTGCAAAACTTTCGTTTTTGGTATTTTCTTCAGAACTTCAAATCCCTGCTCGCCGGAACCAATATAAGAATCTATTGTACAAGTAAAAACTCGGCTCTCATCCTTTGGATTCTGATTTTCATCCAACAAATCCTCACCATTAATTGATATTTGAATAATTTTATAACTTTTACTGTCAGAATCTCCTTTTCCAACAATTGCAATATTTTGTGAGCATTGCACAAATCTGGAATTTCCTTGAGTTTTATACATTCTATTCACAGTTGCATTTTCAAAAACTTTTTTTAACTGTGCGGTATTTATTTCAATTGTTTCAATTGTTGAAGCAGCACACATAACCCGCTGTAAATCATACATTGTAATTACATTACTATCTTCAAGACGCAAAGGATACATTGTAAATCCGGTTGAATGAAATGCAATATCAGTTTTACCAAAATTTTTCATAGAATCAGAAATAAATGTTCCCAAAGGACATGGTTCAGAATAACATTTTGTTAAATTAAGAACACGCTTAGCCAAAGGCTTTTTTAATTGTGTTTTTTCTTCATATTCCCTAATAGGAACTTCAAATTCCTGAATAAAACTTAGGTGTTCAACAGGAATCTCTTCAACACAATTGACAGAATTCTCTAAAATTATTCTATATAATGTCCTGGCAAAAGCAAGCGGATAGAAAATATTATTTTCAAAATCAGGCTTTATAGGGGAATGCTCATGCCCGCCTATTATTAAATCAATAGGAATACCTTTATTGCAAGCAAAAATTTTAAGATTCTTGCTATATGTATACCAGTGATGATTCAAAACTATTGTATGATTATATTGCTCCGGTATTGAATTTATTAACTTTTCAAAAACAATTTCCGGCTGCAACAACTCACAACCGAACCTTTTAACACACGAATTATTTAAACAAAAGCCTGTTATGAGAATTTTACTATTATTTATATTAATAATTTTGTACCTGTCAACAAACGAACAAAACTCGCCATTACAAGAATTCGTAAGATTTGCACAAACAACATGTATTCCTGCTCGTTTAAACTTTATTATTGTGTCTTTTAAAAATTCAAAATCCTCTTCCGAAAAACCAAAATCATTATTCCCCAAAGTTAAAATTATTTCTGCCTGTGGTAATAAATGTTTAAAAGTTAAATAAGCATTCACAGATAAATTTTTATCATAAATACCTTTAAATAAATCTCCACAGTCCAAAACTAAAAAAGGTTTATTTTTATCTTTCTCAAAATTATAAATACCGGAAAGCAATCGGCTCAAATTATTACTTTCCTGATGTGAATCAGTAAGAGCATAGATAGTAGTTTCCATATTAAAAATCCTTATTCTGAATAAACAACCAGCCGATAAGGGGACTTGAACCCCTGACCTACTGATTACGAATCAGTTGCTCTACCATCTGAGCTATATCGGCCGATTAAAATTTATAAATAATTATATTTCTGCTGCTCCTATATATGCAAGAATAAAAAATATCTTTAACGTAAGTATTGTACCAAAAATAAACAATACTAACCACAAACGAACCCACTTTTTCTGAGATTCATTGAATTGCTCAAAATCTTCCCACTGTCCGGATTCCCAAGCCCATTGATTACCTTTAAAACCAAACCAAATAGAAAGTGCCAGAGGTCCTATAAATGGAATAATACTTGCAGGAAGAACAAGAAGTGTTATATACTTTTTGTGCATAACACCCCAAATCCAATTAAGTAAAAAAGCTCCCCAATTAAAATGTCTGAGTTCTTTTGGTAACGAACTATTCCCGTCTACCCATTCACCACAAAATTTACATTTTTTAGCCGCAGCATCAATTTCTGCATTACAAAACGGACAATTTTTAGTCTCAGAATTTTCCAATGTTAAGCTCCTTATTATCTACTACTCTTAAATGATATAACCCAAAGAGATGTATGTCAAATACTTTTATATAAGAAAATCCGCGCTGCATGCACGGATTTTCATAACATATATGAACAATAAATTTTAGTTTAAACCTAATGAAAACTTATTCATATTAGCGGTCAAATTCATAGCCGTATACATTGAATTTTGAGATTGCTTCACTGTAGAATACTCATTTTGGATTGAGTATAATTCTGCTTGAAATTGTTGTAATTTCTGAATATTATAACCTTCAGTCGAAGATTGATTACTCAAAGAATTTATTTTAGATGAAATACTACTAAGAATTTCTGTTAAAGGTGAATTATTTGATACACTTACCCCCAATTTTGAAGCCAGAGACTTTGCTCTTGATATAAGTTCCGCTTCGCTGGAACAAGTATTTTTTGAATTACTTTCATTGTTTGCCTTTTGAACCTGTTGTCTTGTTTGAGCTGCATTTATCAAACTTTGAGCCTGAGCCTCAGAGGTTACACTTGATGGATCTATCCCCAAAGCCTGCAACTTTCGCTTTGTCGATTCACTTAATGTGGATACACCTGATATACAATAGCCTCCGAGTGATGCTAAACTATTTACTGACATTATGCCGCCTTTCTTCACTCTTCATTTAATAATATTTTTTTAATTGTCAACATTATAGCTGTCGGTTTTATCAGATAAAGACTTTAAAATTTTAAACAGTTTATTTACATTATTTTACAGAAATTTTATTATTGTTTTAGAATTATGTTTTTTGTAATATTAACATGCGGTAGTACACCATTTAAGAAGGAGAACAAATATGAAAAAATCAATTAAAGACCTTGGAGATATCAAGGGAAAACGTGCACTAATCAGAGTTGATGTTAACGTACCTCTTGATGAAAACAAAAATGTAACAGATGATACAAGAATTCAAGCTATTTTACCTACAGTAAAATTTTTAAAAGACAAAGGAGCTAAAATCATTCTTATGGCACACTTAGGTAGACCTAAAGGAGAATGGAATCCTGAATTCACATTAGAACCTGTTGCAAAATATATGTCAAAAGTTTTGGGTGAAGATGTACTATTTGTAAAATCTCCTGTAGGTGAAGGTGCTGATAAAGAACTAGAAGCACTAAAAGATGGTCAAATTGCACTATTAGAAAACATCAGATATTATAAAGCAGAAGAAGCAAAAGATGACGATATGACATTTGCACAAGAACTTGCAAAACTAGGTGATTTCTATGTTAATGATGCATTTGGCGCAGCACACAGAAAACATACTTCTACTGCAAAAGTTGCACATATACTTAAACCTGCTGTTGCTGGGTTGTTAATGGAAAAAGAAATCAGATGCTTATCACAAGCACTTGATAACCCTACAAGACCATTTACAGCTGTTGTAGGAGGAGCTAAAGTTTCTTCTAAAATAGGAGTTTTAGAAAATCTTATTGATAAAGTTGATAACTTAATTATCGGTGGCGGTATGGCTTATACATTTGTAAAAGCTAACGGCGGAAAAATAGGTAATTCTATTTGTGAAGATGATCAAATTGACGTTGCAAAAGCTATTGAAAAGAAAGCTGCAGATAAAGGTGTGAAACTTGTTATGGCAACCGATGTATTAGCAACTGATGACTTCTCTGGTAATGGTACTAATAAATTTGTTAAAATTAACGAAATTCCTGACGGATTTGAAGGCGTTGATGCCGGTCCTGAATCAAGAAAAGCATTTGCTGATGTATTAAAAGAATCAAAAACAATTTTGATGAATGGGCCTGTTGGAGCATTTGAAAATCCAAAATTTGCAGAGGGTACAAAAGCTGTATTAGAAGCTATAGTTGAAGCTACTAAAAATGGTGCTGTATCTGTTATTGGAGGCGGTGATTCAGTTTCAGCTGCTAAAAAATTCTGCAAAGCTGAAGACTTTACGCATGTTTCTACAGGCGGTGGAGCTTCATTAGAATTTATCGAAGGTAAGGTATTACCTGGAGTTGCAGCTTTAGACGAAGCCTAAACTCTTTAGGATAGATTTTTATAAAAATAAAAACAGGATAAATAATTTATCCTGTTTTTTATTAGCAAAATTTATCTTGTTTAACTTTATAAAAAATACAGAAAAGAGGAAAACTTATAATGAATATTAACTTTACCGGAATAAAAAATATTGGATACGAAACAAGAACATACAGACAATTAGTTCCCGAAAGTATAAACCGCAGAGAATTTTCAGAAGAAGAACAAGAACATTTTCTAAATCTTGAACTCACTGACGATTATAACGGTAATGATTTATCTGAATATAAAAGAATCATCCGTACCACAGATTTGCAAAATTATACAAACCCCGTAAACCCAAAATTCCTAAATATCATGATTTCCAAAGATGTAGTTAAAGATAATATTGGTTCTCAAAAAAATTATCAAATATGGATTAATGATTCTACAAATGAACTGGAAATAAAAGATCAAAATCTTCCAATGATAAGCTTTATTGCAAAAATATTAACAAAAATTTCTAATACCCCGGAAAATCAATTTATAATTAACAAAGATTATATAAATGGAGATGACGCAAAAATCGCCATTGTTATGAATGAAAATTTTGAAGATACATACAAAAATTATTATCCACAAAAAATCAAACAAGTTCATTCTCCTAATAATGTAAAAAATGGAGCAGCAAAAATGAATGAAGCAATTAAAGATATGATGTTCGATTATTTTTGTTAACAGTTTTGTTGACCGTTATAAAATTTGATGACATAATTATTCTATGAATTATATATTTTATTTTTTGATAGTATTTTCAATAATTGTCGGGGCTATAAACGGGACTTTACAAAATGTCGTCAACTCAATTATGAACGGAGCCGAATTATCAGTAAAAATTGCAATTTCGCTCATTGGAATAATGGCCTTCTGGCTAGGAATAATGCGAATTGCTCAAAAATCAGGATTAATTGCCTGGATATCAAAAATATTAAACCCCATAACAAAATATTTATTTAATGAAATTCCACAAGATTCTCCGGCAATAGGAGATATTGCGATGAACTTTTCAGCCAATGCATTTGGACTTTCCAATGCGGCAACCCCATTCGGTATTAAAGCAATGGAAGAACTACAAAAAATAAACCCACAAAAAAATACAGCATCGAACTCAATGTGTTTATTTTTAGGAATGAATACTGCAGGTTTCCAACTAATTCCAACCACGGTGCTCGCAGTTTTAGTAGGTATCGGCTATAAAAATCCGACAGAAATTATTGCTCCAACACTATTAGTTACAACTATTGCATTTATTTCCGCAATTATAATTGCAAAAATAGGACAATTCCTTACCGGTACAACTAAGCATAAGAATCACAAGGAGGAAGTAAATGTCAAAACTACTTAACTTACTATCCTTATGGGCATTACCAGCTTTATTAATCGGCATTTTAACACTAGGAATTGTAAAAAAAGTGCCAATATATGAAGAATTTACAGAAGGTGCAAAAGATGGATTTAAAGTAGCCGTAAATATTATTCCGTATTTAGTTGCAATAATAGTTGGTATTTCAATGCTTAGAGCAAGTGGAGCTATTGAAATGCTTGCAAATATTTTAACTCCGGCATTAACTAAATTCCACATTCCTGCGGATACCCTTCCTTTGATGATAGTAAGATCTTTATCCGGCTCTGCGGCTTTAGGTGTATTTTCGGATATTGCTAATAATTTAGGACCGGATTCGTATGCTACGAAACTTGCTGCTATTATGGTTGGCAGTAGTGAAACAACTTTCTACGTACTTGCAGTATATTTTGGTGCTGTGGGAATTTCCAAAATCAGATATGCACTGATTGTTGGGCTGCTTGCAGATTTAATAGGAATTATTTCAGCAATTTTAGTTTGCCATTGTATGTTTGGCTAACATCCAGCCAACTTTGAGTATATTCACTTATCTCATTTTTGATAATTTCTTTTACCAAAATCGCATAATTTATATTGATACAATCTATTTTATCAATTTGTTCAACTGTATATCCTTTACTACCGCAATTATGACAAAAATTATCTTCAGGCACTACCTCATCATTTCTAATTGTGGCAACTAACTTCATTCCACAACAAGAACATCTGACAAGATACCACCTATTTTCAACTAACTCACCACAATCCGGACAATAATATATATCCTGTTCAATAGGTACATTAGGATGTTTGCATTTCTTATTGATAGAAAAAATTTCACTCCATAGCATACCGATTTTATAATGATAAATTTGAAGAAGTCAAAAGTATAGAATTTGATAAATACAGATAAAATGTAAACAAATGTAACAGAATATACAAACCTTGAAATCAGCTAAAAAAATTTTACTTTATATATACAAGAGAGATTAAAATAAGAAGAGGTCAGGATTATGTCAATTTCAAATTTGCAAGAAAAACTACTATTCTATACTCAACAAAAAAGTAGAATAAGTTCTAAATTATCTGATATTCAAATGCGTCAGTTATCTGCAACCCGATCAAATGCAACTGCACAACAGGAATATAATGAAAAATTAAGAGCATTATATTATGACGAAGAATATGGTTATGGAACTGACGAATATTCAGAAATTCTTCTCGAACTTCAAAATGATCACGAATTTGAACTGGCAAGTATAAATGCTTGGGAATCAGAACTTGAACTGCAGAAAGAAAATTTGGAAACACAATTAAATGAAATTTCAGGTTATGAATCTGCTTGGCAAAAATTATTACTATCAAATATCAAAAACGACTTTTTATATGGAGGATCCGGCGGCGGTAAATAACAAAACAACTAAATAGCAAATTTAAAGCAAAGGCTCGAATATTAAATATTCGAGCCTTTGCTTTAAAAGTATTTTACATATTGTAATAATAAAGTAGAACTCTCAAAAATATGCTATACTTTAATTAAATAGCATTATAGAAAGATTTGGGTATATATGAAAAAGATTTTGATAGTTGATGATGAACAGGATATTGTTGAAAGCTTAAAATTCGTATTAGAAGGATGTAATTATACATGTTACTGTGCTTATAATGGAGAAGACGGCTTAAAACTTGCCCGAGAAATTATACCTGACTTAATTATTCTTGATGTTATGATGCCAAGAATCAATGGTTACAAAATTAGTCGTCTACTAAAATTTGATAATAAATATAAAAATATCCCCATTCTTATGATTACGGCACGCTCACAAGAAGAAGACAAACTTATTGGAGAAGAAACAGGAGCAGATGAATACATCACAAAACCTTTTGACCTTGACGATGTAGTAAAAACAGTTCAAAAATATTTGAAACCGGAAAATTAAGATGAATATTATTACAAATAAAACACTCGAAACTCTAAAATATGATTTAGTCAGAGAAGGGCTCGTTCAGTACGAAGTTGTTGAACAAGCCGAAGAAATTGCAAATGCTCAAAATATAAATATTGGTCAAGCTTTGATTAATTCAGGATTTTTATCTGAAGAAAAGCTTATTAAATTTTTGGAGTCAAAACTCCATACTCCCTATGTAAATTTAGAAGATTACGAACTAGATCCTAATTGTTTAAAATATATAAACTATTCTGATGCAAGAAGATATAAAATTATACCACTATTCAAAATTGAAAATACTCTAACAGTTGCGATGGCAGATCCCAGAGATTTATTTGCTATAGATAAAATAATGGAAACTGCCGAATGTGAAATTGATCCGGTATTGTCATCTGAAGAAAATATTCTCAAAAAAATAGACGAATATTATAAAATTGATGTAACTGTTGGCAATATATCTACTGATACTACTCTTGGATACGATTGGCAAGATGAATTACATAAAGAAGACTTAAGCGATAATCATATCCAAAAAATTATTCGGGCAATATTAAAACAAGCAATTCTTGAAGGCATTCATGAGGTTACATTCCAAGGAGAAGACGAAGGACTCGGAGTTAACTTTAAAAAACATGGAGAACTTTCGAATAAAGGAATTATTCCTACTGTTTTGGTATCTTCTTTTGTTGCAAAGCTAAAAACCCTATCAGAACTTGACCCCTCTGTTTCAGAAGTTCCTCAACTCGGAAAGCTTTGCTTTAAAGTAGATAATATAATCGTTATTGCGAGTGTTTCTACATTCCCTACAATTATGGGTGAAAGAATTTTCTTAAAAATATACAAGCCACCAATTGCATTAGAAAAAATTATAACTTCAAAAACAGAACTTTCAGAAGTTAAGCAGGCACTCGTAAAACCGGGAATCATCTTAGTTTGCGGTTCATCTCTAAGCGGTAAAACACATGTAATTTACTCGCTTTTGCTAGAAGCAGCCAAAAATAAATCAAAAAATATTATGACATTAGAAAGTATTTCAAAATATGAACTTGCCGGAGTTAATCAATGCGAATTTAATGAAAATGTCGGTTTTAATATGGATAAAGCCGCACGTTTTATAGAATTCCAATCACCAGATATAATTTATCTGGAGGGAATTAAATCTAAAGAATCTTTCGATTATTTTTCAAGTCTAGTTTATAATGATAAAACTGTAATAATGGAATTTCTTGCAAATAATATGGAAGATTTAAGAAACAAAATGGCATTTTCAGATTTTGACACATTAAAAACTATTATAAGCTGTATGATATTCATACACTCACAAAATAGTGTCGAAGTATTTAATAAAGAAACTTTACAAAAATATTTAGGTTAAATTAATTGTTCGCAGCTGTAAAAATTACAAAGACCGGACACAATTCCCTAACTATTTCTTAAAAATTTAGAAACTTTATCAACTAATTTAGAAAATCCGGATTGTGTTTTAAAAGGTGCATTTAATGCCTCTATTTTTAATAATCTCAAAGTATTAGCATTATATGCCTTTTTCCAACTTTTCACCATTTGAATAGGATTATTTGTAGACGGACCTGAGGTATTCTTCAATATATTATATAAAATAACCTCATCCTTATCTAAATTTCTATTTGCAGCTTTAGTAATAAAACGTCTATCTCGTGTTGCTCCAACAGCAGCATTATAAATTCTTTCTATTTTTAACATAAATGGGGTATCCTCTACTTACCGAGTAAAAAACCGGTCAAGAAAATAAGACCGGTTCTTTACATCTTAATTATATCATATATATACGGTTATTTACAACATCCGCATGCACATGATGAACAATCACAACCCAAAGCTGCACTAGCTTCTTCCATACGAACTTTTATACGTCCGTCTACTGCAATTCCTTCTCCTGTTTTTTCAGAAATTAACAATGGGTTGATATCCAACTCATCAATGAAGCTGAAATCATGAACCAATTGAGATAATCTCAATAATGTTTCCTGAATTTGATCCATTTGAGCCGGTTTAGTTCCTCTTGCACCTTCTAAAAGTTTGTAGGCTTTTACTGATTTAATCATTTCAGCAGCATCAACATCAGTTAAAGGAGCAATTCTAAATGTTACATCCTTCATTACCTCAATAAATACACCGCCTAAACCAAACATCATCATTGGTCCGTACTGAGGATCAGTTGCAATACCACAAACCATTTCACGGTTGCCTTTAACCATTTCTTGAATGATTACACCTTCCAATCCGTCAATTAAACCTTTTTCAGTTAATTTAGAAATTAAATCCTGATATTCAGCTCTTAATTGTTCTTCAGATTGAATATTAACTCTTACACCGCCAACATCAGTTTTGTGAGATGTAGTTTTGGAAGTCATTTTCATAACAACCGGATAACCTATTGAATTTCCAACTTCAACAGCTTCATCTTCAGTTGTCGCAAAACCAGACTTACATACTCTAATACCATAAGCATCTAAAACATCAATTGATTCTCTGGTTGTTAATTGAGCACGACCTTCAGCCAAAGATTGTTTGATAATTCTTTTTGCTTTTTCATAATCTACATCATATACAGGAATTTTACCTTCCGGTCTTTCCATCCATAATCTTTGTTGATTTAATCTATTCAAACCGTCTGCAGCTTGCTCTGCATACATAAAGAACGGCATATTAACTTCCATATCTGAAAGTTTTGTAAAGAATTCATTCTTAGTCATAAATACACCGATAATTGGTTTTTCAGGATGTTCTGCCTTAATTTCCATCAAAGCTTTGGCAACATCAATATCTTTCAAACCTAAGAATGGAAGATAAATTGTAATAATCATATCAACATTTTCATCAGCAATAACTGTTTTTAAAGTTTCCTTATAGTGTTCGATAGGAGCAGAAGCAATCATATCGATAGGGTTTTTAACTGATGCTGCAGAAGGTAAGAAACTTCTCAATTTTTCTTTTGTTTCATCAGTAATTTTAGCCATTTGCATACCATATTCACATACGGCATCGGTTGCCATAATACCAGGACCACCTGAGTTTGTAATAATTGCAACTCTGTCTCCTTTTGGAATAGGACAATTTGCAAATACTTTTGCGGTTTCAAAAAGATTTTGCAAAGAGAATTCTCTAATTACACCTGATTGTTTTAATAATGCAGCTGCTGCTTTATCTGCACCTGCTAAAGAACCTGTATGTGATGAAGCTGCTGAAGCTCCAGCTGCAGATCTTCCTGATTTCAAAGCAAGAATAGGTTTTTTCTTACTTACTCTTGATGCTAATTTTCTAAAGTTTTCAGGATTTTGAATTGATTCCATATAAAGTAAGATTTGTTGAACATCATCATCATTTTCCCAATACTCAATAGCTGTTTCAGCATTAACATCAGCCTGGTTTCCGATTGAAATGAATTGAGCAAAACCAAGATTTAAATCTTTTAAGATATTTAAAATACCACCGCCTAAAGCACCTGATTGAGATACAAAACCAATGTTTCCACGTTCAGGCAAACTTTCTGCAAAACAGCCGTCCATTCTGATATCAGGATGAGTATTTACAACACCTAAACAGTTAGGACCAACACATCTCATACCATATTCTTTTAATTTTGCAACAAGTTGTTTTTCTAATTCTGCACCTTCAGCGCCTGTTTCTTTAAATCCGGCAGTAATTATACAAATACCTTTAATACCTTTTTCATTGCATTGATCAATTGTAGATAATACAAATTTTGCATTAACTACAATAATTGCTAAATCAACTTCTCCAGGTACTTCCAACACTGAAGTATATGCTTGTAAACCTTGGATTACTCCACCTTTAGGGTTTACCGGATAAATTTTTCCGTTAAATTTGTACTCTTCTAATCTCTTCATAATATCAGAACCGATAGTATGCTCTTTTGTAGATGCACCTATTACCGCAATGGATTTCGGTTTCATGATTTTGTCTAAAATGTTCATGTTTTGTCCTTTCCTTTTAATTTACATGATTTATATTTCATCTTTATCTTGGAATGCGCTCACAAATTTGTTACCAAATTTATTAAAAAATGCTTTTATTTTTTCACCTGCCGATACTGTCGGAAATGCTTTATTATATGTATCGATAGTATCCTTTGCTACTGCAGTATATAAATTAACCGTATCACTCCCGTTATCCATAGTTGATGCGTTGATTATTATATTTTCCATGAATGGTTTATCCATCTTACCCAAATGTTTCGATTTTTTAGCTATCATACTAATGGATTTGTCTTGATGGTTTTGTCTTATAAACAAATCAAACGGTTTATCTTTAATCATCTCAGCAATAGAATCATAAGCTTGTCTTACATATTTACATGGCAAATAACTTAAATCATTAACAATATGTATATTGCCTTGAAATGCTTGTTTATTCTGTTGTGAACTTGAGATTGCTGGAACTTGCATGATTTTACTCCTTATTTTTAATATCCATTTACAATCCACTCTCTCACTCTTAAAGTTGCGCCCAAATTTTCTGCTATCTGCCGGCATCTTTCAATATCAAGCCTTCTGCCTTTATAACCGTCAACAACTGACGCATCTGTTTGAATACCAATATCCGAACAACATTTTATAAAACTTTTTACTTCCTCATAAGCATTTTCAAATTTTGGCTGAGACAGTTCATTATATTCTTCAGAAGTGGCAGCATTTAAACTAACAGATATTTTATCTATCAAACCTTTCAATTCAGGAGCAATATTTCTTTTATATACATAATTTGCATGCCCGTTTGTATTTATTCTTATTTTTGTATCAGGATATTTTTGTTTAATATATGTAGCAACGTCTTTTAAAATTTCTAACTTTAAAAGAGGTTCACCATATCCACAAAAAACAACTTCAGATGTAATATCAAAATTTTTTAATTGAGCGATTACATCTTCTGCAGAAAAATCCTCTTTCTCTAACCATAATTTTTGTCCACATACATCATCTTTATCTTTTCTCAGACAAAAAATACAATCATTTGTACATCTGTTAGTTAAATTTATATAAATTTTATTTTCTAGTGAATAAACTAAAATATTTGACATGGCATATCCTTTGATAACACTATTATCATACACACACAAATAATTTACAAGTAGGAACAGTAGCATTCAGCACATAACAATTACATACAAGAATCCTTGAAAATAATCCCTATTTGTCATAAATTTAATGTATGTACGAAGATTATAAACAAATATTAGATAATTTAAAAATAAAATCACATTTTAGGGATTTAAAAAATTTTGAAAAAAAAGATGAAAAATATATTTATTACAAAGGCAAAAAACTTTTAAATTTGTCTTCAAATAATTATCTTAACTTCGCAGATAATAAACAAATTACAGAAGAATTTTTAGATTACGCCGGAAATAACTATTCTTTTGGGAGTGCATCTTCAAGACTGTTGACAGGAACGCTACCCGTATATAAAGAACTTGAAGAACTTTTATCCTCACTTTATTCAAAAGAATGTACATTATTATTTAATAGCGGTTACCACGCAAATGTAGGGATTTCTAGTGCCATTAATCAAAAAGGGGATGCCATTTTTTCAGATAAACTTAATCATGCCAGTATTATAGACGGGATGAGATTAGCAGAAGGAAAATTTTTCAGATTTCCTCATAACGATATGGATGCATTAGAAAAACTTTTAATAAGAGAAAGAAAAAATTATAATAATGTATTTATTATTACAGAAAGTGTCTTTTCAATGGATGGAGACATTGCCAATTTACAAAAAATTGTAGAACTAAAGAAAAAATATAATTGTCTGGTGATTATAGATGAAGCCCACGCCTTTGGAGTTTTTGGAGAAAATGGGCTTGGAGTAGCCGAAGAATTAAAACTAATTGATGATATAGATTTAATTGTAGGAACCTTTGGCAAATCTGTGGGCTCAATGGGCGCTTTTGTAACAGGATCTAAAATTTTAATAGATTTTTTGATAAATAAATCACGCTCATTTATTTTTTCAACAGCACTTCCACCTATAAATATCGCTTTTTCAAAATGGATTATTGAAAATAAATTTCCGCATACCTACACTAAAAGGAAAAGAATGCTTTCAATAGGGAAAAAATTCGGAAGCGACAGCCATATAATACCTGTTGTAATAGGAGAAAATAAAGACACTGTAGATTTATGCGAAATTCTTTTTCATAACGGATACTTTACCCTCCCAATAAGACCGCCGACCGTACCTGTTGGTACATCAAGAATAAGATTATCATTAACTTGTGAGATACAAGAAGATGAATTAAAAATTTTAATGGAGAAAATTCATGAAAAGTTACTGGTTAAATAATACAAATAATAAAAATCTAATTGTAATTTTTTTAGGATGGAGTTTCGATGAAAATCCCATAAAATTCCTTGACTGCAGCGGTTATGATATTTTACTTATCTATGATTATAATAATCTTGAAATTCCGCAAGAATTAAAGAATCTGGAAAGCTATCATAATAAAATACTTATATCCTGGTCTATGGGTGTCTTTACCGCATACTTAATGAAAGATTTGTTTAAAAATTTCAATTACAAACTGGCTATAAATGGTACAGTTACACCTGTTGATGATGAATATGGAATTCCCGTAAAACTATTTGAATTAACACTTAAACATGCCGCAACCGGATTGGGTACCGGTGGAAAATTTTATAAAAATGTATTTCAAACAGAAGAAGAATTCCAAAAATATTTAAATACTCCTGTCAAAAGAACTATAGAAAATAGAGTATCTGAACTCCAAAATTTATATAATCTTATCAAAACAACTAATATTAAATATGAAAAATTTTATGACAAAGCAATAGTCTGTGAATTTGATAAAATTATTCCTCCTAAAAATCAAATCGCAAGTCATAAAAAAAATAATGTTCCGATTATACAATTGCCTTATGGACATGGCCCATTGTATAATTTTGAAAGCTGGGATGAAGTTGTAAAATGCAAATAGATAATAAACATATAAAAAAACATTTTGAAAAAAGCATGAATCATTATGATAAAAATGCCGTCGTACAAAATATGATGGCATCAAAAATGATAATTGAATTATGCAAAATTTCGACTAACTTTGAAAATATATTAGAACTAGGAGCTGGAACAGGATTATTAACAAAAAAAGTTATCCAAAATATAAATTTTAAAAATTATTATGCAAATGATATAGTAGATAAATCAAAACTGTTTATAAAAGAAATTATTCCAAATGTTCAATTCTTATGTGGCAATGCGCTAAAAATAAAACCGGCTAAAAAGGCAGATTTAATTATATCAAATGCAATGTTTCAATGGTTCGAAAATCTGGAAAAAGCAATTAAGATTCTAAAATTATCATTAAACAAAGACGGCATTTTAGCTTTTTCAACTTTTTCTCCGGATAATTATAATGAAATAACAGAACTAACAGGTCTAAGCCTGAAATATAAAACAAAAGATGAAATTGAGCTAATTTTAATAAAACTGGGATTTAAAATTTTATATTGTGAAAATTTTTATGAAGAACTCCAATTTAAAACACCACTGGAACTTCTTGCTCACATGAAAAATACAGGTGTAAATTCTTTATCCGAAAAAACCTGGACAGTAAAAAAAGTAAAAGAATTTTGCGATAAATATTCGAAAAAATATCCAGTTGCAAAATTAACATATTCTCCAATTATTGTAATCGCCCAAAAGAACAATTAAACTTAAATTTTAGATAATTAGATATGAGCAAAGATAACCCTATCAATATTTGCAAGATCTTTTACAATCTTTATATCTTTAAAACCTGCATTATTCATTAAGTCTGCGACATCACCACTTTGTCCTAAACCAAGTTCAAATAATAAATATCCCCCGGCATTTAAAAAACTGAAAGCACCATCAATAATTTTTTTATAAAATTCTAATCCCTTAGCATCTGATGTATATAGTGCCAACTCAGGCTCAAATGTTACTTCCTTTTGAATTGATGCCTTCATTTGAGGAGGTATATACGGAGGATTTGAAACAATTATATCAAATTTTTCATCATTTCTTATTTTTGTATATAAATCAGATTTTCTGAATAAAGCTCTGTTAAATAATTTAAACCTTTCCATATTTGAAAAAGCACAATGTATAGCTTCAGTGGAGATATCAACACCTAGTACCTGACATTGAGTCAAAAGTGCTATCATACATGCAATACACCCAGAACCTGTACACATGTCCATTGCTGATTTAAAATTATTTTCTTTAATAATCTCAATAGATTTACGCACTAAAATCTCAGTTTCATCTCGCGGAATCAGGACTTTAGGATTGACAAGGAATTTCTCCCCCATAAAATCAGCCATTCCGATAATATATTGAATCGGCTGCTTTGTAACTGCTCTTAATTTTGCTTTTTCTTCAACCAGCTTTAACTTATTTTCATCAAGCTTTTTTCCGGTCAAAATATCAATCAAACTATATCCTGCAAAATGTTCAATAAGAAGCTTTACTTCTATATTTGCTTCATTTTGTTCTATTCCCGAATCTGTTAAAATTTTTACAATATCTTGTATTAGCACTAACTTTCCTCTTTTTGTATATCAATTTTATAGTCAGAATTGTGTTCTGTTATTATTTTGTCAATCATGTTTTTTGCCTCTAATTTAGAACTCAATTCAATTTTTTCTATATTATATTTTTTACATAAGCGTTCATAATAGTAAAGTTGTTTTTTTGTAGGAGGCTCTTTTGACATCTTTACCTCCTGCAAAAATTTACGTTTCTGTTTTTCATATTTTTTATTTGCTTCAATTATAGGACGCTGTTTCTCCTTATAATCATAATATTTTTTACACTCTTTGAGGTATTTTATAGTATCTGATTTAAACCATTCTTGTTCCAGAATATCAGCTAAAAACTCAAATCTCGAACAATTTAATTCTAAATAATATTTTTCATCAGCAACAAAATTTTCCCAAATCCCCTCAACTGATATATCATTCGATTTTTTTACCAACGCACGTAAAAAATTACACAAAGCTGCTTTTTGATTTTTAGTAAAATCCAAATAAATATGTTTTTTTATTTCGTACATACTACCCTGCAATAAAATAATACTGCTAACCATTATTCCCTAAAAGGGAATAACGAAGTACAATTAATTTTCGGCCTTTCGCAAACCATACAAATTGATGTACGTATCGATCCTCATAAAACCGTGTTACTCGCGCCTATCGTTTAAACAAATCTTTGACTGAAAATTTGCGGGTTTTGTTAGACAAGCTAAAGTCCAGCAACTTTCTTGCAATAGGATTCGTCTGGCAAGATGACTGAGAGTTACCAAAAACTTCATTTTCTCTCATCTCTTTTTGGTTTTTAATTACTTCTAAGTTTTGTTCAGTCTTCTCAACCATGATTTTAATTATACCTCGTTATACTATAATAAACAATTTTCGAAATATTTAATTGCCTAAATTTATATAAAAAATATATATTCTTTACATATTGTTACATTACAGGTGAGAGACCGCGTCGTTACAAGACTTCCAGATATTACAGAATAAAGACTAGTTCTTTATCCAGCGGAAGCTCTTTACATAGTTACTACCATTAATATCACCATAAATTTCGGCTTTGAATACGCGCAAAATATTCTTTTTATCAAAATTTGGGATTTTATTTATATTACTGGTTGATTTTGGATTAATTTCATTTATATTGATACCAGGAATTGCATTAAACAATCTATTCAGCGAAGCATTACCAATTCGTCCCAGAAGAGTTGAAAAATTTTTGGATAGACTGCCATAAACTTCCATATCTGCAATAAGCGTTGATATATTGTAACTACCTGTGAGATACATATTCAAATCTTTACCCTTAGAATATATTTGAATATCATTCGCAATTCCATCTTTTACATGCACTTCCCCACTTATACTTTCAAAGTTTCCGGTTTTTAGAGGTGTTATTAAATCAATAATACCATTTATTGATAGACCGGTTATTCCGCCGGTGATAAGATTCCCGGCTTTTAAAAGATACTCAAGAGAACCTAGTTTCGGCATTCTTCCATCTTGAACTTTAAATGTTCCATTTCCGGATAAAGTATTTATACAGTCGACACTGGACAAACCTTTACATGCAACCTGCATATTACCTGTTACATGTCCAAACATTTGTCCGGGCATATCAAAGAAATTTTCACCAATAATTTGAGCATCAGCATTACTAATATTCATTTCTCCGTATCCGGCAAATGTATCCAAATTATAATTCATCTTCCCTGCAACTTTACCATTTGCAAGATTGAAACTATACTTATCTATATTGAATACATGATCTGCCCCCAATGACATTTCTGAAACAAAATTAGTAGCATTAGCCTTTTTAATTAAAATTTTATCAGCCTTGACCTGAGCCTTTTTGATAAGTAATTGCTCTGCAGAAAAAGGAATTTTGCCTGAATATTGTAATTGATTGTTTCTTGTATTATCAGCTTCAAAATCATTCAAAGCATTAGAAATTATATTAAGATTTAAAACATCCATTAGAATCTTGGCATCTTCCACAACAATTGGAGGATTTGGATTATTAACAATCTTTGCCATTAACATAATATCATTGGTTAAAATAATTCCTTTTGCGGTAAGATTAACAAAATCATGTTTAAAATCAATATTAATATCACGAATAGTAGCATCCAACAGAGGTATATCAACACTTGTAATATTGAGAAAACCAAGAATATTTGGAGCAACAGATGTCCCATTAATCAACAAATCAGCAGTAAACACGCCTTGTTTTATTGTAGGTTTTTTCAATAATACATTGAATATTTTTGCATCTGTAGATTGATTTGTTTTAACTCTGAAATTTTTAAAACCAATAACATTATTTTTCAAAATAGAAATTTCTCCGGAAGCGTTCAGTTGATTTTGCACCGATTTTCTTTTATTCTGAGATAAAATTGTTTGGTTATATTTTAAAGAATTTATCTTCATCCGTTGAGGATAAAGGATTATATCAGATATTACAGATACAGGATTGGTAGCCAAACCTCCATCAGGCGCAATTGCACCTGTCGGAGCACCTGCAATAGTTGCCCCAAGATAATATATAGAAGAATTTTCTCCAATATTTAGATTAGAATGGCTTGAAATCATATTTACTGGGCCATGCAATCTGGTATTAAAATTAACATCACCTTTTATCTTTACAGGATAAACTGCTTTCGTATTATAAAATCTATCTAAAAAGCTTTGAGTAGGTTTTGCACTTACAAAAATATTCAAATTAGGAGTTTTATATATGTTAGAAATTCTTCCATCCAAAAATACCGGCATTGAACTAATTCTGGAATTTATTTTATCCAAATAAATAGTATTATCCCTAACATACAAATCACCATTAAGAATTCTTACTACAGCACCAAAAGGTTTGTATACAAAACTTGTATTCTTTAAATTTGTATTAGCCCAAATTTGTCCGTTTTTAATATTACCTTTGATATCAATAGAACCCTTTATATTAGAAATGGAATCAATTTGAGCAGCTATTTCTTTTGGCAATTTAATTTGATTTTTTATAGTATTTATCACACTTATATCAAAATTTTTAAAATTAAAAACTGCACTGGAAATATTCATTGTATTGTAAATATCATTTACAACAAGAGATAGTGTATATGAATTATTATTAAACAAACCTGCTATTGTTGATGTTTTTAAAACTCCATTATGAATAGTAAAAGTTCCAGAGTTAACCTTTATCGGATTAGATGAATTTTTGTTAGATAAAAATTTTCCATCAACCTTTATCTTGTTATAATCAAGCTTATTTGTATCTGCAACGCCTTTATATCTGCCAACAAAAGATATATTTATTTTCCCTACCTCTTTTTGATAAGGTAAATTCATTTGCGGATATAATAAATCAGAACAATCTTCAATAGCAAATTTTCCAGATTGTGCAACTAAATCAATATTTGAATCACTACCGGTACCTTTTACTAGAAGTTTTGAATTTCGAACATAACCATTGATATCATAATCTGAATCATATTGATTAAAATTAACTACACCATTAACCCTTGTAAATGGTAAATATGTATCCTGCAATACTGTTGATGCATTATGTAATGTTACAGTTCCCTTTGAAAATAAATCTTTATTAAACTCAATAGTCTCAGCATTTTTAGCTGTTCCATAAATATTTAAAAATACATCAGCAATACCATTCGGCTTTGTAAAAGGAGCAATAACTTTTTGAATATCAGCCAATACAGGTGAAGAATTTATAACTTTAATCAGTCCCGGAATATTCTGCCCTTTGGATGTAACATATACATTCAATTTTCCCAGAACAGAACAAGTTCCTTTTATCTCTACCGGACGTCCATTAATTGTTGCATAATAACTTTTAAAAGAAGTAAGCGTATCGTTAAACTTAACCTCACCTGAACCATTTTTTAAAACAAGATTGTTAATATCATTAAATGATGCTGTTACATTTCTAAACTTGATATCACCCCAAATATGCGGGTCTACCTTTTTTCCGGCAGAACGTAAATTGATATTTCCAATTCCGGAAATTTTCATAACAGGAACCGGCCCTAATTGAAATTTTAAAATTTCATGTAATGGATTTAAAATTTCCTGCGCAGGTGCCAGTACAACAGAATCGGTACTTTTTATATTCAATTCCGAATATTTAGACCCGTCTATCAAAACCATACCTTTGACAGTTACTTGCTGATTATTAGTTGCAGGAACTAAAACATCTAAATACATCTTATGACCGGCAAATTTTAAATTAACTGTAGCATTTTTACTTGCACCTTGAATAGGTTTTATTAAATAAGCATTGCTCAAATTCACTTCACCAGTTACAGATGGTCTGTTAGCACGTCCTTTGAACTGTAATTTACCTTCCCCGTCGCCGTAAAACACATATTTCTTCAATTTATAAAGATTAAATTCAGGAATAAGATTTTCTAATCCTGGTAAAATTGCACAAACATCTTCGAGACGAGTAGATTTTATCTCCGCTGAAAGAGCAAGGTGCGGAACTTTTTCACCTATATTATAAACTTTTCCATTAACAAATGCATGAATTCTATCTGATAACAAAGATGTATTCTTAAAATCAATGCCATTTTCTACTGTATTAAAGTTAATTTTAGCAGTAAGTTTATCTTTATAAACTATAGAAGAAGCTTTATCCTTACCTAAAATCTCGAGATTTTCCGTAATCAGAGTAGTATATACATTTTTATGGGCAAATTTGTCAACCTTGGTATCTGCAGAAAAATTTATTTTCCCGCTAAGCTTTCTTATCTTACCTTTTGACAAAATATTTACATAATCAGAAATAGAAGCTAAATCAAAATTTTCAATATTGGCAATAATTTTCAATTTATCTTCAGTCAATTTAGTTATAGGCAAGTTAATTTCAACATCAGCAAGATATTTTGTAGATTTGTTACCAATATTAATATTTCCTTCGGTGCCAAACTTAATATGCTTATTCTGAACATATTTTCCATGCTCAAAATACTTTCCATCAAGACTTACTTGTTGATTATTAAGCTTATCATCAAGACAAATATTATAAGGCCCCAGATTTAAATCCATTTTTTCTAATGTAAATTTATTATCTTTATTGTTAAATTTTACCGGATATTGCCCTAATAAAAGCTGCTTATCTTTTGTTAATACTAAAAAAACATCTTCTCTTGAAGTTGAAACCTGAGAAATCTCAATTTTTTTAAATATCAACGGAAGTAATTTAATTTTTAATTTAGGATTATCAACTGATAAAGCCTTAGAGTTATCTTTATTAAGAATGGATACATTATCGCTGCTTATCCACACAGATGGGAATATACCCATCGAAAGTTTCGGAGATCCAATATCTACAATATAACCTGAATTATCATAAATTTTTGACTCAATAAAACTTTTATGAGATTTAATATTAACAACAGCAGGAATTCCCCACATATAACCTGCATATAAAGCCGTTAAAAATCCAATAAATGTTAATACTTTCCACTTTTTCTTCATATTATACTTATTATATTATAATATGTTGGATTAGTGCAACAAATAAACTCCTCCATATTTAGTATTTTTCGCATAAAATTTGAAAATAAGCTCTAGGATGTTTGCAACTTGGACATAAATGAGGTGCTTCATCTGCAATACAAACATAGCCACATTTCCGACAAATCCAAGTTTGTTCTTTATTTTTATTAAAAACAGTTTTATCCATTATATTTTCATATAATTCTTTAAATCTTTTAGCATGATGCTGCTCTGCAACCCTTATATGCCTAAAAGTATCAGAAATTTCATCAAATTCTTCTTCCTTTGCTGTTATTTCCCCATTATAATATAATACACTGAATTCTTCTTCCTCTCCTGCAATAGCGCTTTTTAAATTATCTTCTGTTGTACCAAGTTCAAAAGGATAAAAACCATCTACATGTGCATTTGACTTGTTTCCAATATGTTTATAAAACAATTTTGCATGTTCCAGTTCATTATCCGCTGTTTCCAAAAATATAGCAGCTATTTGTTCATATCCTTCCTTTTTCGCAACTTTTGAAAAATAGGTATATCTGTTTCTCGCCTGCGACTCTCCGGCAAATGCATTAATTAAAATCTGTTCGGTTCTTGAATCTTTCAAATTTGCACACATAAATAACTTCTCCTTAATATAATCTCTACATAACATTAAATTTATTAAAAAAAAATATCAATAGATAATGAGGAGTAAGCCATTATATGAAGCTACCCTATCCAATCCGATACTTTTTGGGGATTACTTACTAAAAAAAATAGCGGAAAATATACTTGTTATGATAGTTAGGAAAATTATGACAGATTTATTTGAATACACAAAAAAGATTGCAAAAAAGATTGCTTATTATGATGCAATTATAGATTTCACAGATGAAAGCCACTGGTTTAATCCATTTTATAAACAACCGGAGGTAACTGTAATTTGGATTGAAAAAAATGAAAATAATACAGATTATTACTGATTAAACAAAGTGCTGTTTGGAATCAAACAGCACTTTGTTTTGATATCTATATTCTAGACCTGTAAATTATGATTTACCTGATTTAGAAATAATTTCTTCTTCTACGTTTCTTGGAACTTGTTCATAATTATGGAATTCCATAGAGAATGTTCCACGACCTTGAGTATTTGATCTCAAGTCAGTTGCATAACCGAACATATTTGCAAGAGGAACCAATGCTCTTACAATTACATTACCGGTATTACCTTGAGGCTCTTGACCTTCTACTCTTCCACGTCTTCTTGAAATATCACCAATAATTGTACCGGTAAATTCATCAGGAATTTCTATTTCAACTTTCATCATTGGTTCTAAGATACAAGGTTGAGCTTTACGACAACCTTCTTTAATAGCCATAGAGCCGGCAATTTTGAATGCCATTTCTGAAGAGTCAACTTCGTGGTATGAACCATCATATAATTCAACCTTAACGTCAATCATAGGATAACCGGCTAAAATTCCGCCTTCCAATGCTTCTTCCATACCTTTTCTTGCAGGTTCAATATATTCTTTAGGAATAGCACCACCGACGATTTTATTTTCAAATACAAATCCTGCATTTTCTTCAGCCGGAGAAATTTTAATTTTAACATGACCATATTGACCTTTACCACCGGACTGACGAACGAATTTAGAATCTTGATCAGCATTTCCTCTGATAGTTTCTCTGTATGCTACCTGAGGTTTACCAATATTAGCTTCTACTTTGAATTCTCTCATCATACGGTCAACAATAATATCAAGGTGAAGTTCACCCATACCTGAAATAATAGTTTGACCTGTTTCTTCATCAGATTTAACTCTGAAAGAAGGATCTTCTTCAGCAAGTTTTTGAAGTGCAATACCCATTTTATCCTGGTCTGCTTTTGTTTTTGGTTCAATAGCAACAGATATAACAGGTTCAGGGAAACTCATTCTTTCCAAGATAATAGGTGCTTTTTCATCACACAAAGTATCACCTGTTGTAGTATCTTTTAAACCAACAGCTGCACAAATATCACCTGCATAAACTTCTGATTCTTCAAGTCTTTGATCTGCATACATACGTACCAATCTTGCTATACGCTCTTTTTTACCATTTGTAGAGTTAAGTACATAAGTACCTGATGCAATCTTACCTGAATAAACACGTAAGAATGTTAAACGACCAACAAACGGGTCAGTCATAACTTTGAATGATAAAGCTGAGAATGGTTCATCATCAGAAGAATGTCTTTCCGTTTTTGTTCCATCTTCAAGTTCACCTTCAATAGCTTTTACATCAACAGGAGATGGCATGTAGTAAACTACGTTATCTAATAGAAGTTGAACACCTTTATTTTTGAAAGCAGTTCCGCAACATACAGGAACAATTTTGTTTTCACAAACTGCTTTTCTTAAACCGGCTCTTAATTCATCAACGGTAATTGAATCCGGATCTTCAAAGAATTTTTCCATTAAAGCATCATCTTCAGATGCAATTGCTTCAACCATAGCATCATGATATTCTTTTGCTTTATCTGCTAATTCAGCAGGGATATCTTCTTCTCTAATATCTGTACCCAAATCATTAGTATAAATCTCAGCTTTCATTGTCATAAGATCAACTAAACCTGTAAATTTATCTTCTGCACCAATTGGTAACTGAATAGGAACAGCATTAGCTCCTAATCTAGTTTTGATTTGATCTACAACTCTATAGAAATCTGCACCTGTTCTATCCATTTTGTTAACAAAAACCATACGAGGAACTTCGTAACGATTAGCTTGTCTCCAAACAGTTTCTGATTGTGATTGAACACCACCTACAGCACAGAATACAGCAACTACACCATCTAATACACGAAGAGAACGTTCAACTTCAATTGTAAAGTCAACGTGTCCTGGGGTATCAATAATGTTAATTTGGTGGCCTTTCCAAGTTGCAGTAACAGCTGCAGACTGGATAGTAATACCACGTTCTCTTTCTTGTTCCATAAAGTCAGTTACAGCTGCACCATCGTGAACTTCACCTATTTTGTGAGTCTTACCTGTATAAAACAAAATACGTTCTGTTGTAGTTGTTTTACCGGCGTCGATGTGGGCTGCAATACCAATGTTTCTAATTTTTTCCAATGGAGTTTTTCTAGCCATTTTTCTTTTCCTTTTTTATTTATAATGTACATCGCTATTTTATATTTAGCCTTACAAAAATTATCCCATAAACATAATAATTTTCAAATAAATGCTCAGATTTATGAATGTTTATTAAATTTATAATTTATAAATCGGAGTTAATAAAATATATTATGTAAATAAATATAATATATTAAAATCTTTCAACCACACTAACGAGAGCGAATAATCAATTTTATACATTTGGTACTATGCCCCGCACTGAGTTTCTTTCTCTTTGAATTAGCCAGGCAAAGAGAAAGAAATTTAGCAAAGAAAGAGAAACCGGGCTTTTGCTCACTAATAAATTGTATATGCTCAACTTACTACGAGTAAATTCACTTATATTCTATTCTAAAATTGTTTCAATATTATTCAATTTTGACGTTCAAACAATACTCGCTTTTGCTATTGTTTCGCATTACATTTATTGTTCGCTTTTTATTATCATGATCTATTTTATATTCATAACAGCAGCAAAAAAGCTCCTTAACGGAGCTTTTTTTGTATAATACTTATTTATTTATTTTACTTAGGCGTCAACTCCAAATTTTGATACCAGATCATTTACCATACTTGAATGTTTAGCTTCTTGAGCTTCTGCATAAGCTTTTTGTGCAGCTTCTTTTGCAGATTGCTTTTCAAGTAATCTTATAGCTTCTGCAAATTTTCCAAGAGAATCTTCCTCTTTAAACCTTTTAGCAATTTCGTTTGCTTCTCCTTCTTTTAAATCACGAATAACAATTACAGCATTCTCCCCTTTATTTGCAAAGTCAGAGTACTTTGACTTCAAATGGAGCTCTGGCGAATTATGATAAATAGTATAATTGGGATTTACCATAATGTAATCATTGTAACCGTTTTTTAGAAATTCTTTAGGTTTTGCAACATAACCTTTATCTGTTACAAGTAAATCCCAGTGTTTGTAATCTTTCATTTCTTCTCCGATTGCACTTAATTTTTCTAAAGTTTGAAATCCTTGTTTCCTTAAATAATCGGCTCCTTCTTTAGTGATTTTTACAGCCATACCGAAAGATGTTGATTGTGGTTTTGGACATTGAGTATTGTTGATTTGCATAACAATTTTTCCTTTCTGCGTGTATTAAATATATTGCTATTTTATTAAGATTCTTTGACTCCGAACTTTTTCATAAGATCAGCCGCTGCATTTTTTACAGATTTCCTGTAATTGCTTTTTTCTGCTGACTCAGTCGCTTTTTCAATTTCTCTTTTATCTAACATTTTTGTTAATTCAACAGCTCTGTCAAGATCGCTGTGTTGAGATTTTAGTTTTTCGTATGCTTTAATTGCAGCCTCTTTATTTGCAAATTTAATCGTAGTATGATATTCTTTACCGCGTTTTAATTTTTCGAATTCTGTTCCATCCCAAGTTGTTATTACTGATAAAAATTCATCGTACGGCTTCATACTTGGTTTAAACGGGGCAGTATAAGCATTTGCAAATGGAGAATTTATCCTAGGAGCAAGATTTTCGCCGATTTCAAGATTATAATATTTAGTATTTTTTAGATCTTCACCTATCTTACCAAGTTTTTCAATAGTTTCCATAGAAGCTTCTTCTAAAGCTTTTTGTGCCTTTGGGCTAATTTTTAAAGCCATACCAAATGATGTTGATTGAGGTTTTGGACATTGAGTATTGTTGATTTGCATAACAATTATTCCTTTTCTGATTACAGTAAATATTAAATAATGCTTATACAAACAACGGTAAAAATATAAATTGCGCAACATACATCCTATTATTAAGAAATATAAACAAATTTTTACTCTTTGAGTATTTTTTCATATTTATCTAAATTATCAAGTATCTTTTTTACTTCCTGCGAATTGTTATCAGAATTTCCAAAATCATCCAACTGAGGATTCGTAGAATTTTTAACAACATTCATATCAGCCTTTGCTTGAACCGCAATTTTTAAAATTTCAGGCATATTTAACGCAGTAGGATGCTCGCTTGCAAGATTTGCATAATAGGAATCTTCATAATTTTTATTCAATCGAAGCTTCCAATTAGTATCATTTTCTTCTCCACCTTTGTTATAAGTTTTATTAATTCCAAAAAAGTCTGCAAAAGATATCTGAATTTTCTTACAAGTTAAAAACAATTCTGCGAATTTAGCTTTAACTCTCAATGAATCATCTTTATCAATCTGTTTGCAAAAAGAATCTCGATATTGAGCTCTTTTTGGATCAGAATTTAAAAAACCGGCAAGATAAAAAATATTCCAAGCTTTATGAGACTTTACCCAATCCTTTTTAATCATTTCTGTTGCAGGATCTGAGTCATGCGAACCAACTAAACCCCAATCATCCGGATCTTGAGACTCCTCAGCACGCATATATTCAAGCTGAGTAATACCAGGAAGTTTATTTTGTTCATGATAAATTCTGTTAAACACAGGAGTATCAGTACATAAATCTTCCCATACAGGATAGTTTTTATCAATTCCTTTCTCTTCTAAAGTTGGTAAAATAATTCTACTCAAAACTTGCTCATAATTTCGATTAGGATCAACATCAGGCATATTTGAAATATTATTTGCTCTAAATTTACCAAGATCCATTTTTCCGTTTACAAATTTTACAGAATTTTTGTCATAAATATATGGATCAATTAAACCAAGAGCATGATCAATTCTAACATTATCAAAATTTTCCAAGGCATCTACAAGCTTCTTTTTCAAGTATAAACCGGCAGGCCCCAATTCCGTTTCTGATTTAAAGAATTTATTAGGGTCTAACACAGGAACATCCCATAACTGAGGACCATATTCACCACCATGAGGACAACCCATTCTCCAATCTTTTAAAAATAAATCCTGATGAGCCCATTCATCTGATGGGGAAAAACCTACAAGTAAATCACTTATATATTTAAAACCCAAATTTTTTCTTAATTCTGTATTTTCTTTTATTTGCTTATCCAGAATAAATTGCCCTAATATATATGACTCATATTCATCTTTTGACATTGTAGTTAGTTTTTTATAACGTTCAATTGCTTCAGAATCTTTTTCTTCAAGCTTTTTAACCAAATTTCTATCTATATCATTCCACTTTGTAAAATCCATTGTTTCATAATGTTCAACAAGAATATCAAACAATGCATCTTTATAAACATCAGTGCCTTTTTCTTTTTTAAAGTTTTTAAACTCTTCATTTAAACGAATCGCATTTGCATCATTATTTGCAAGTTTTTCTTTAAAATTTTTGTTTGCAATCTTCATACAATACTGATAATCGGCAAATGCTTCCGGAAAGTCTGAATATGCATAATTATTAGCTGTTTGCGGAGTTTTATCGATTACAAAGTCAAGAATATCCTTGGATAGGATATTTGCATATTTATCCGTGGTCAATTCATAAAGGTCGGTAAACAAGTAATTTCTAGTGGAAATAGTAGATTTATACGGGGAAATATGTTGAGCATCACGAATAACCCCCACCGGTCCTAACTGATTAGAATTAAAGCCATGCAAAATTTCAAAAGGAATAAAATTTGCAGCGGCTTTACCATAAGGTGAACCTACACTGAGAGTTTTATCGTATTCAGGAAAACTAGTTCCATGAATAATCATTGCAACCTCTTGAGTTCCAAGATAATCAAATGCAGCTTGAAGGGCATTCTCTCTATAATCCCTTTCCTCAGCCGGATATAACTTTCTCCCAAAATTTGGAGCACTATGTTTGAAAACGTCTACTTTATTAACAAGCATTTTGGCGAATCCTTATATAATTTATAATCTAAACTTAATCCCTAAAATCAAAAACATGCTTTATTCAATTTTATTATAAAATACAAAAATATAAAAATTTGTTATAGTTTTATTACAAAATTGTATTATTTTTTGACATTTGAAATATTTGCACAGAAAACTTATTTTTGTTAAAATGTAGTATAAATATTTAGGAGCTTGGAATATAAAATGAAGTATGAAAATGTGTTTTCTTTACTGGAAGAAATTACAATCCAGAATAGTGAAAAAACTTCTCTGGGTATGAAAACAAAATGGGGATGGAATGAATTTACATACAAAGGACTGGGGTTACTATCAAGACGTCTTGCCTCTTATTTAATTAATGATTTAAAGATTGAAAAATGTGAAAAAATTGCAATCTTATCAGAATCAAAACCGGAATATGGAGCTTGTGTATTTGGAGCAGTTTTAGCAGGATTAACAACCGTCCCGCTAGACAATAAATTAACAATATTTGAACTTAAATCAATTTTATCAGACTGCAAACCTGTTGTTATTTTAACCTCAAGTGCCAATATTACAAAAGCAAAAGAATTACAACAAAAAGTTCCATCAATAAAACATATTATCTTGATGGACTCATCCGCTTATGAAAATATCACTATGCCAAGCCTTTATTCTATTCCGGAGAATTACAGTGCAAAATGGCGCAGAAGACCATTAAATGCCACCGCATTTATTATTTATACATCAGGAACTACCGGCAATCCTAAAGGAGTAGAAATAACTTTTAAAAATATGCTTTCTCAAATGCATGATTTAAGAATAGCGTTAAAAGAAATTTTGCCTCAGAATGAAGATATAAGAACATTGTCAATACTGCCTATGAATCATTTGTTTGAACTGACTGTAGGATTTTTTACATTTTTAAATCACGGTTATTCTATTTATTATACTCAAAGTCTAAAACCAAAAGACATATTAGAAATAATGTCTGAGAAAAAAATCAGATTTATGATTACGGTTCCGGCATTTTTAAAACTACTAAAAACATCCATTGAAACAGAGTTATATAAAAAATCACCGGTTATAAAATTTTTATTCAACTTTAACTATAAAATCGCGGCCTTTTTACCAATGCATATTCGTAAAATGTTGTTTGCATCTATCCATAAACACTTTGGTGGAGAATTTTTCGGATGCATTTCCGGTGGTGCGCCATTAGATCCAAATGTAGGAGAATTTTTTCAAAGAATAGGTTTAAAAGTATATCAAGGATACGGCTTATCAGAAACCAGTCCGGTTGTAGCAGTTAATAGAGGTAAATATCAGGATATGAAATCAGTTGGGCCGGCCCTTGAATCATTTGAAACAAAAATTGATGAATCAACAGGAGAATTATTACTACGCGGACCTTCTGTTATGAAAGGTTATTTTGGACGTGAAGACCTAACCTCTGAAGTACTTACTTTTGACGGTTGGCTTCATACAGGAGATATTGCCCGTATTAATCCAAAAACAAAACTTATATATATTACCGGACGTATTAAAAATATGATAGTTTTACCAGGCGGGAAAAAAGTATTTCCGGAAGAAGTCGAATCAGTACTTGAACAAAGTCCGAATTTTGCAGAAGTTTGTGTATCAGGAATTGCACGAACATTCGGAGAAAAAGACGGATGCGAAGAAATTATTGCAGTAATTGTTCCTACCGCGGAATATTCTTCTTCATTTAATAATTTCAATAGTTTAGAAGCTGCTATTATAAATGAAGTAAAGAGTTTATCAACTCGTCTTGCACCTTATAAACGGCCTATACGAATTGTTGTAAGAACAGAAACATTGCCTCGTACTACAACCCGAAAATTAAAACGTACAGAAATAAAAAAATTGCTCTGTGAATGTGTAAAATAAAATGTTTGATATATAATCATTTTATAATGTGATATAGGTTTGCTATAGACAACATTCTTATATCTTACTGTTGCAGATTTTATATAAATAATAAAATTATAGATAACTTTTGACAATCAAATAATTCGGGATGTAGCGCAGCTTGGTAGCGCACTTCGTTCGGGACGAAGGGGCCGCAGGTTCAAATCCTGTCATCCCGACCACTAATAAATTAAACAAATATCAAACCACGAATTAACAGATACAATTACGGTTGCTTTTGCTGTAATGTCAATTCATCCCATAATCTATTCAAAGCTTGTAATTCATTACGAGATTTTACATCAGTTATAATTTGTCCAATTGCATCCTCATTTACATCTGTAAGTTTATATGAAAATGCGGCAGATTCATCACCACCAACTTTATGAGATAGTTCATGCAGTGCAGTTTCTAAAACTTCACTTAATTTTGACTCACTAAGATATTTTCTATCAATCCAGAAGCCTTTTGACTGCCCATTATCAACAATAGCCTCAGCTTTTGTTGTTGAATATAAGCGACTATCTTTAACTCCAGAATTGTCAAACATATATATTTTCGTATCAAGTTCTTCCGGAGTAAAATGTTTACCTTTCAGTGATGGAGCTAAACTATTTAAAGCTTCTTTAAGAATTAAAATCTTTTTAGTCTGAATATCATCAGGAACTACAACATCATGGGCTCTTGCATCACCCAACAAATTCTTAATTGTTTGCATTCCGAGCCCTGAAAAATAATCTTTACATACATGATAACCGTTTACTCTTAAGTCCCGAACAACATCATTGCTTGCAGGAGTGTATGCAACATAGTTTGATGGAAAATTTATATGTAATGTTTTGTTACCAACACGGTTTGCATTTTTCAGATAAAGCAAATATCTGGATAAAAATGCATCTATTGGTGTATCCGCATTCCAATTCTTTTTATCCCAATAAGGTTCAAGAGCTTTTAACATTTTTACCTTATCATTATCTGACATTCTAGAATTACTAGCCAACCATTGCCCCAAATCTTCAAGTTGACTTTCATTTATTGATGTTCTGTCTCTTGAAGGATCAAGAACAGAAACAGGAGGTTTTTCTTTTAAGAATAATACTGCACCTTTCAATCCATCATAATCATTATTATATTCAAATCTTTGTCCGGCAATATATAAACCACCATTTTCATCAGGTTTTAATAATTTAATACCTATTAAATCATTTTCAAAATCAGGACATTTAAAATGAGGATTATTTGAATGATAAAAACGATTAATACTTTTCCTGAAAGTTTCAAGTAATTCTTTATCAGAAGTTTCAAATTCTATATAATTACCATTAAATTTGTCAACCTTATCTAATGAATATGCAAGAACACGTTTATCGGATAAATCACCCTGTTGAAGGTTATATGTTAATTTCCAATTATCTGAACCTATTCTGACATCTTCAGCACCACCATCTTTTAGAAGCTTAAGAACTGACATTTTTAAACCTTCACCATAATTACCGGCAGCTTTTGCATTATCACGCTTAGTTGACTCACCGATATAAACAGCTTTGTCTACAGTATATGTACTGTCTCCTTTTATTCTTACCTTATATTTTCCATTTGCAACAGGAGTAAATGTAAGCTGTACTCCATCTAAAGTTTGTCCATGTCCATCATAGAAGTTTTGTAATATATCACGTGCAATCTTATCATTATTCCACTGTACAGAATCAGAATAGCTTTCTGTAATATTTGTCAAATGATTCTTAACAGGTTTGAAATCTTTAGTCTCCATGTGAGAAATTTTCATCTCTGAAGAACTTGGAAGCTTAAATTCAAAATGCCCATCAGACGAAATTTCCGGTATATTAAGGTCTTTCATACCAATCCTGTTTGTAGTTTTTACAGAAGCAGGAAGATCAACAGCATCAGCATATACAGTATTCCCACCTTTTCCTGTTACAGGAGGTTTTTCTATATCGTAAGGAAGCTTTCCTCCTTCAATTTTAGCTTTATACTTATTATAAATACCTTCTCTAACATCTTGAGGAGCTATATCACCCTCAAATATATCTTGAAACTTATCTTTTGCTTTTTGAATTTCACCCTGCAATTCTTTATTTATTTTCTTCAATCCATTATTATCATTTGCCAAGGATTTATTTGCCTCAGAAAGTTTTTCATTATCTGCGGTTAAATTTTTGATTTTTCTTGCACCTTCCTCAAGGGAATTTTGAAGTTTATTTGTGTTTCTCTGTAATTCACTATTTTCAGAGATGAGTTGACGAATTACTTTTTGCCCCTTTCCATGCATTACAGCCCCACCTAAAACAGCTGCAGATAATGCCGTAGCAAGTACTGCCCCTGAAATTTGTTTACCTGAATATGTTTTCTTATTATTCACTTCGTTTTCCGGGATAGTATTAAACCTTGTTTCTCTACTTTCCTGATGTTCTGTAAAATTCGGATTTACTGAACAATCATTGATGGATTGAATTTTCATATACACTTATACCTTTATTACTAACACATATTTATATTAATGAGCATATAGTTATTTTATTGCTTTCAAAAAGATTATTATTAAAAAATATTAAGAAACTAATTATTTAACATTTTTTACTCTTTTTATTTTTAACAAATACAAAACCGGAATAATAATAATACAAAGAAAAGCCAACAATGCAAATACATCATAAAAAGAAGCCAACCTAGCTTGTTGTAAAAGCTCTTTGTATAACATACCGTTTGCCTTTCTTGCAGCAACAACTTCAGGATAGTGTATTAAAAATTTATTATGAAGCATCATTAATTTGTATCTGAACATTGCATTATGATGAGACAAATCTCCAACAAGATAATTCTGATGAACTTGTGAAACTCTTGCAATAAAAGTGGCAGACACCGCAGTTGCAATTGCTGTTACAACATTTTTAAAAAGAGCATGTAATGCTGCAGCATCAGCATTTTTACTCGCTGGTAAGGTTTGAAATGACAGAGCCGTAATAGGTACAAATGCTGTTGGAACACCTATACATAATAATATATTAGGAAGAATGATGCTATCTATTGATGATGTAAGATTCATTCTAGTTAACATCAATATTGAAACTCCCATAATCAACAAACCGACAATAGCCAAATGCCTTGCCCGTACATATTTTGAAATTTCTCCAACAACAAGCAATCCTATAAAACAAATAACAGCTCTGGGAAACATAGTTAATCCCGACATAGAAGGACTATATCCTAACAAGCTTTGAACAAACATAGGTACAAGTAACAGTGTAGAATATATCATTACATTTATGAATGAACTGCATATTGTTCCGAATAGGAAGTTTCTATCCTTAAATACTCGAATATCAATAACAGGATTACTATATTCTAACTCCCACACATAGAAAAATATAAAAGAAAATATACAAATACCTGTTAAATAACAAATCCAAGGGGTATCAAACCAGTTATATTGTTGTCCTTTATCGAGAACTATTTGCATGCAAGCCATTGCAATTACAATTGAAATATATCCTATTATATCAAACTTTTTCTTTTTATTATTTTTTTGTGGAACATCAGATGGAACAAAAAATTTAACCAGCAAAAAGGAAAGCATACATAATGGAATATTTATTATAAATACCCACTGCCACGAAAAATAATCAGTCAAATAACCGCCTAAAAAAGGACCGGCAAGAGGTGAAAACATTGCAGCAACACCAAATAAACTCATAGCAACTCCCCGTTGTTCTCTGGGAAAAACTTCCAGTAAAATAGCTTGACACAATGGTAATATACATCCGCTACCAACTCCTTGTACTATACGGGCCGCAATTAATGCCTGAAGATTTGGTGCTAATATACACAACAAACAACCTATACAAAATAACCAAATACTATAAAACATCAATAATTTCTTACCCATTAATTGAACTAAATATCCGGTAACAGGTAACATTATTCCTCCTGAAATTATATAGCATGTAATAACAGTATTTGCTTCATATTGTGTTGCGCCATAATAACCGGCAATATTTGGCTGACATACATTTGTTGCAGATGAAGCTGCCAATGATAAAAACGAAGGCAACAAAACTGAAATTGCTACTATATAAGGATTAATAGGGGTATTACTTTTGTTTTCCATAAATTATTTTCTGTTTGTTATTATGATAACATATCTTATATAATTACTATAGTACGTAATAAAATCATTTCAAGATTTTTGCAAAATTTATTAATAATTCAGACTTACTTGTTTATATTTTTAAACGGATTATAATGATGATATGAAAAAGCTAATATGTATTTTATTCTTAATATTTTTAGTAACAATTCCTTCTGTATCAGCAGATGAAAACAATACTAAAACAGAAGAAAGAGAAGAAATTCTTGTTATTGAAGTTCCGCAAGACAACCAAATCGACAACGAAACAAATCTTCCTGAAGAAACACCAGATAGCCAAAAGAACGAAAAAATTTTGAATGTTGCAGATAAACAACTACCAGAGGAGGAAAAAGAAGAAGAAAATTTAGATGAAAACAACAACGCCTACTCTTATAATGAATTCGAAAACTCAGAAACCATCGAGGATTCTTCAGATACAGTTTATCTTAACAGTACTCCGACAAAGAAATTTAACTTAAAAAAAAGAACAAAAATTACAAATCAAAAACCTGTCATCCACCAAGATGAAGATTTTAGAATTTCACCTCAAAATGTAGATTTATACAGAAATAACGATATCTACTCAAAAAAAACTACTTCATTTTCAAATGAAAAAAAATTTGGGAATTTAACTTTCGGCAGCAAACACGATAATACCTTTACAATGAATGAATATAGCGGAACAAGAACTTTATTTTCAAAATACGATATTAATCGATTTTCATTCAGTACCTCTTACAAAAATAATAGCCTGTCTTCATTCGATCAACAATTCAGAGGCACATTCTCATTCTCTCCGGAATATAGACTTAACGAACATCTTTCATTACAAAGTATTTACTCCAGAAATTTTATGGACAGGAGCAACAAAAATGAAATTGTTTTTACTCTTAAGCCATTCAAAGATGACCGAATGAATTTTAATATAGGTGCAGGACAGATTTATTATGAAGATGCAGCACCTACACGTTCTCAATTAAATTTTGCAACAAAAATAAACTTTTAATAGATATTATATATACTAATATTGGCCAAATAATATAATGAAAAATTTTTATTTCTATTACATATTTTTTATAAATGTAAATTTTTATAAAAAATATGTCAAAAAAAGTTTTGCTTGTAGTTTACTAAAAGTGGAATAAGTACGGATTAATCAAACAATGAAAATTTCACCTATAAGTATTAATCAAAAAATGGCAAATTCACTAGAAAAATTTTCATCCCAGGGAGGAGAAAAAATTGCCAATTATATAAATGCCGGAGGAAAATTTGCAATTGCCCCACTGGTAATTATGTACAATCCATTCACCAAGGAATCAAAAGAAAATAAAAAATGGGCGGCCATAAAACAACCTGTAGAAGCCTTGGTAACAATTGCTGCACAAATTGCAGCCTTAGGGGTTTTATTTAAAGGAATCGATAAATTAGCGTCAAAAGGTAAAATTACTTTTAAACTTGTAGAAGAAGCTAAAAAAACAGGCGAAATTCCAAAATCAATTTTAGAATCCGTAAAAGGTGATAAAACAAAAGCGATTGAAGAATTAAATAAAACCTGTCTGGATATATTTAAAGATCGCGTTGGTACAATACTGACAATTGCTTTATACGTTCCAATACTTGCGCTGTCTAACAGAATATTTCCAAAAGTTGCAGATATGCTAGTTAAGGATAATGATAATGGGTAATATGATAAAACCAATTACACAATCAAAAATCTTTAATAATCATTTAAAAAGAGTAATAAATGATGATGCTTTTGCTGCAAAAACTATAGTTGTTTGTTCTGTTTTAAAAGATGTTTTTGCATATTCTGTTCGTTATAAAACAACTATGGATAATGAAAAAATCCCTGAAAAACGTCGTCCTTTTGTTGCAGCAATGGATATGGCTTCAGGAATAGTAACTGCTATTGCCCAAATTGTTGTAGGTTTTGCTATTGCAAATCCGAAAATTCAAAATAGACTCTGGGATTCAATGTTTAAAAATACACAGTTTAAACATATTGGAGCTGCTAAAAAAAGTTTTGCTACAATTCTGGCCCTAGTTGGTTCAGGAGTAATAACAGAAAGAGTATTAGTACCATTGATTGCTACTCCTCTTGCAGCTAAAATGGAAAAGAAATTCTTTAAAAAAGATGATGAAGGTAATACAAAATATCCGTTTAGCAATTATTTACATATAAGCAAAAAATCTCCTAATATTAAGAATTTTATCCAAACTTCAGACGCAAAATACTAATTAACCAACTATTTTTCTTGTTTTAATTCTTTCCCCCAAGTATACCAAAAGTAAATTGAGAGAATAAAATATGTTCCCCACATTAAAATTGTAGCAAAACAATTTGAGCCATTCAAATAAGCTTCTATCCACATAAGAACAGATAACCCGTTCACTATAAACCAGATGAACCATTGTTCTATACAGCGTTTCACAGTTAATACAAGTCCAATCACCGAAAGAACTGACGTTATAGAATCAAATATCGGACTTTTATCATTAAAATACAACAGCACAAAATAAAAAATAAATGTCCCAATCATAGCGATAAGTAAAAATAAAATTCGTTCTTTTGTACTCAACTTAGTTTTTATAATTTCTTGAGATTCTGTTTTAAGATGCTTCTTCCATTGAAAAATCCCCAAAATTTGCATTGGGAAATAATATAAAAGATACAAAAGTAAGTTTCCATATAAAGCATTTTTAAATGAAATATAACTATAACAAAAAGTTCCGCACAAACCGAAAAAATAACATGATATCTTCCCTTTTCCGGCAAGTATTGAGTAGCTAACACCACATATTGCAGAAACAAGAGCAACCTTACTGTCTTTCATAATAAAAGATAACAAAATAATCAAAATTATTCCTGCAGGAAAAAGTATTCGTTCACAATTTCCCCAGCCTGCCAATTCTTTTTTTATAAATTTCAATAGATTCATTATGCAAATTCTAACTCAAATATTCTTATATTAAAATATATAAAATAAAACAACCAACGAATGCTGAAAAAATATTTCTAAAAATAAAAAATATTAAATATTACATAAAAAACATTTTACATTTTTCTTTGTGTGGTGTCTACTTATATTAGGTAAATAAAATGTCCATACAAAAAATAAGTCAAAATTATACAACCCAAATCTTAAAAAATAAAACCCTGTTAAAAGGCCTAGAAAAAATTTCTGAACATGGTACCTCTTTTACAGCCGGAACCTCATTAATTATGTCTTTATCAGTAAGGCTGCTTGCAATAAATTCAACTCCGGATGTAGAAAAAGAAAACAAACAATATGCCATGGCTAATTCTATATGTTCAGGACTAATAAAGTTCGGGATGGTAGAAGCTATTGCACTTCCCATAGAAAAAGCAGTTAAAAACATTGATAACAATCCTCAAAAATTCCTAAAAAATTCTAAACATTTTGCAGGAACAAAAGCTTATAAACTGGTTACTCAAATGTTCAAACTTGGAACAGGTTTTCTTATGGCTATTCCAAAATCAATGCTTACTATAGCGTTAATTCCAGTGATTATGGATAAACTTTTTAATCAAAAAGAAAAAACTAAATTAAATACACTACCTCAAAATACAAGCATTCAGAAAAAAAATAAAAATACCAACTTTACAGGGAATTTCACAAACACGCTTTCTAAAGGAATCGGTAAAATTCTTGACAACAAAGATATTCAAAATCTTGCCAGAAAATTTCAAAATAAAGATAAGGATATTGCAAAACATATCTCCGCCGGGACTGATATTTTACTAACTTCATCTTTTGCTTATCAAACTGCAAAAAGTGATAAAATTAAAGAAAATCGTAAAAAAGCCCTTATTTATAATAATGTTATATCAACCGGAATAACTCTTGGCCTCGGTTATGGAATTGACAACATAATAAAGAAAAACACAAACAAATTTATTGACAAATTTAAACAAATAAATCTCGCCGACCCTAAACTTCAAAAATATGTAGAAGGAATAAATATACTGCGTCCTGCAGTAATATTTGCAGTTATCTACTATGGAATATTACCAATGTTTTCTACATATATGGCAGAAAGAATTGATAAATTTATAGAAAAACAAAATAAACCAAAAACAGATAAAAAATATGGAGCGTAGGGGATTCGAACCCCTGACCCCGACACTGCCAGTGTCGTGCGCTACCAACTGCGCTAACGCCCCGTCTATAATATAAATTTGGTTATATTTTTATATATTATATCAAATTGAAAAATTTTTCAAATACAAATAAAATTTTTACTTTTCATTATATATTACAAATCTGAATTCCTTTTCAATATAACGATATCTCCCTTTTTTACCTGCGTAGAAAGTTCTTTTATAACTTCATTATCCATTCTTATACATCCTAAAGACGCATATTTACCAAGGCTATTCGGATTATTATTGCCATGTATAAATTCACCGGTTTTTCCCTTAACTCCTGTCTGCGGATCAATAGTTTCAAGACATATAATTCTTGGTCCATAATCCCATGGTTTTTTTCTTCTTTTTGTTGATGGCGGAGCACTGCGGTACGGATATTTTTCAATATGAGTAACAACCCTTATCCCCTCATCTGTCGGAGAAGATTTTTTCCCGCTGGCTACTAAATAAGCTTTTTGAGCATTTCCAAATTCATCATATTTATACAGAATATTCTTTGATAAATCTACAACGATTGCAGCTGTCCTCATCACACCCATAATTTCAATATCAGGGGAGGGAGCATTAAGTAAAATAGTTTTTCCGGTAGAACCCTGTGGTGAAATTTCACTCACTTTTTCAAAAACATCTTCCGACTGCTTCTCAGAAGAAATAACGGATTGAGCTTTAATTTCTTTTGGAAATAACATTAATGTTCCGGCTGCAATCCCTGCTATACCCATATTTAATTTATAAAAATTCCCAGATATTTTCATATATTAGAATGAAAACATAAACATACAAAATTTTGCTCATTTAAATAACCGGTAGAAATATTAACTTTGCAAAAGAACAACAGCATTTAAAATCTAAATAGATTATTTCATGCATTTTTCAGACGCACATCATTACGATTAAAACATGGAGGAACATCTTTAAACTCTTTAGATTCAAATCCTAATGTTCTTTGAAATCTTCTTAACCGGTCAAAATCAATCTCCTCGACCAATAATGTTGCATTTACCCCCCCTTTTATAAATACAGGGTTAGATTCTTCAGTCTTTTTCGGGGCAATAATACATGAATGCCCGTATTTTGAAGTATTTGATTGGATAATATAACAGTGCAAATCTCTTGAAGCTGAGCGAACAATATTATCAAAATAATTTGTATCTTTATTCCATTCACTAATAGTCAAAAAGTCAACTTTTGATTTGACAATTGCTCTATCCTCAATACATGCTATCTCATAACAGTTATAAGGACTAAAATACAATCCATGCCAGTTAAAAATATCATAAATTGCCGGAGAGGTACTAACTTTTTGCAAAACTGTAAGCCTGTTATCCTGCAAGGTCTTAAGTTCATTCGGTGAATAGTAATATTTTAATCTCGGTTTCATAAACATAAAGCGAGGTTCGTTTTCATCTTCAGAAACTATAGGAAGCATTGTTATTAAAAAATTTCCGCAATATCTTTCATTTTTACCATGAACAATTATATGTTCCAAACCAAAAATAATTCCCATATTATTGTTTTTAAGGTGATATTGTAATAAAGAAAGCCATTCTATAGGAACAGAGAGTTCCGGGAATATAAGAAGTTCAACATTATTTTTCTGAGCCTGCGTAATTATTTCTCTGATTTGAGAATATTTATATTCTGAAAGATTTGGATGACCTTCTATTGCAGAAAGAAGATCTTTTTCCGCAATATGGATATTACATACCCCCAATCTTAATTTGTGATTATACCCCTTATCACTAAATCGAAACAAATTGTATCTAGAATCTTCATTATTATCTTTTGGATTACTATTATCAAACAACTCCCCATTACCACTTTCACAAAGATTCTCAACTGTTGAAGAATCTTTTTCACAGGAAAATTTTTTAACTTCAACTCCACATTTTCCGGCAAAAGAATTATTCTTTGGAAAAAGTCTTTTTACAAAATTATAAATATTTTTATTGATATCTTCACTATGAGAAGGATTTTTTAACAATGAATAAAAATTTAATAAATTTTCTGTTTCCAATTTTAAATTCAACGGAGAAAGCTCTACAAGAAGATTATTTATTTCAAAAGATATATTATCTTCAGTTTTTAAAATTTTATCAAAAGATACCAGATTTATATTGCCAGATTTAGACTTTGAAACAATATCGTTGTAGTATGAAGTAGTATAGTTAAAACCGTCAACACTTATATAATCATGGAAAAACATATTTGAATATCTGAAATATGTACTCCTCGTTAAAATTTTATTCAAATTTTTATCTTGATTTTTCAACAAATCGTTAAATCCTGAAGGATTTAAACTTACTGCAAGAGAAAGTGAAATATCAAGAACCTTATTCAAATCTGATTTCAATTTTTCTGCAATTTTGTCTGATTTAATAGATGTGCCTTTTGAAAAAAACTCAATTTTATTAATATTTTTCTGAGCATAACAATAAAATTTTGAAATTTCATCTTTTAAAAACGGTTTATCCAGAATTACTAAATAAGCAAACAATTTATGCCATAAAGAATTTAGAATTATGCAATATTTACCGTAAAAGTAATTATTAATTAACTTTTTAACTTTGTCATTTGAAATAGTACTTTTCAAATATTTTGCAATCTGTATTTTTTTTGCAAGTAATACACTCGTACTAAACTTATCAATCGTATACTTTTCAACACTTCTCAATTTGTTAACAGAATCTGTATAGTGAACAAAAAATGTCTTTTTTATATATTCTTCATCCACTTCCGCATCGTCCGGCAAAAACTGAAACTGACTGGTTGTAGTTGCTATATTTGTTTTGAACTGTTCCAGAACAACATTTGGAGCAAGTGCATCAATTAAAAATATTTTTATTTTATTTGTTTGAATTTTCAAATCCGGATACTTTTTCAAACTCAATTGAGAATCGCTTCCCTGTTCCCAACAAACAGTTTCAGGAGATTCTTTTATTAAAACCGCGGATAAAAAATACTCTATCAGTGAACAATCATTCAACTCATTTTCTACAGGACAGAAGTTATTGCTACAAATATTTTCAGTACAAACATAATTATCCTCAAAAACAAAAAGTAAATCATCTACATAACGGCCATAATAATTCGGCTTTAATTTATTTATTACTAATTTATCAAATGCTTCTAAATACCAATTTGCAATTATATTGGATGACAAAAGCCCTATTGGAAGATAGTTTACATCTTTTTCAATAAAATTCATCCCGTATTTCTTATAAAGATAATTTCTGTATTTATTGTGTATATCTCTCAATATTCTATTTAAAATTTCACAATTTTTATCAAAATTTGATTGTAATTTCTCTTCAATTTCTTTAAATAAAACTTCGTAATTAATATTTATATTATAGTAGTATTTGGTTATATCCAAAGAAAAAATAACAGAATTTTTACCAGAACTATATAAGTTCTCAACTTCTTTTATAGCGCTGTCTCTCCACTTTGGGTACTGATTGTAGTAATGTTTAAAAAGTTTTCTGCCGGTTGCAACTTTGCCTTCGCTATCTAAACAAAGTTTATTTGCATAGCTATAACAACTTCTGTTTTTGCCAAGATAATCACACAAAGAATTTTCTAAAACATAACCGCATTTTACAATCCACAAAACATCCAAAATCTGAAGTTCTATCGGTATATCAATATAATAATTCACATCATCAACGATATACTTTGTACTGCAACTTCTGTTGGAAATCATCTGAAATGTTTGACTAGCAAAAGTATCTTTAATATTTTTTTGTTCATATTCTCGTTGAGTGTGAATTTTCTTAGGCAATATATGCGCTGAAAGTTTGGACAGATATTTATTTAAGAATACTTCATCATTACATATATAATTAATTTTATTAGTCAGCTTTTTAAATATATCTTCAGTTGATGATTCACATACTTTGTTTTTAAATTCAAATGCAGCAAGTTTATCTCTGTTAAAAAGATATGATTTATCATAATAAATCATATTTTTTAACTTCAAATATGCATCCTTTACTTCATCTTCCGAAAACAAATACTCCATCAATACATACTCCGTAATATATTATAAACAAGACAGTTTAAAAATATTATTAGCCATCCTACCTATCTTATGCAAAAGATTAAAACAAATAATAAATGGAAAGGGGCTCTTCGCCCCTTTCCATTCAAAATGAACATAAAGTCAGTATTTTTAACTGATGTATATATAAAAAATATTTAATCAAGATAATTTCAAAAAATCACTAAATTGTTACAATTCGTTGTAAATTTATTTCTACAGATAAAAAACATTTATAAATCAATATGATTCAACTTGACACCATTATCTGTATAATTTATAAATTAAATGAACCATCTCTTTATCCTTAACCGTCTTTATAAATTTTCCTTCTATATTTGCATTCAACGCTTCCGCCACTTTACGTGAAGAAATATTTTCCGGACGTATTTCAAAAATTACTTCTGGTAAATTTAAAATTTCAAACGCATAATCAACTAAAGCCTTAGCAGCCTCTGTAGCATATCCTTTATTCCAGTATTGTTTTTTAAGCATATATCCTATTTCATAATACTGTTGATTATTGATAATATCAGGCATCAGAGCAGCTTGTCCAATAATTTCTCCGGATAAAGTATCTTCAATCATAAAAAAACCCAGATTATATTTTTCATATCTTTCTAAATTTTTATCAATCCATCTTTGCACTTCCGTATCACTGAAGGTATACTCCCAAGCATACATTACATCAGAATCCTGAAGCATTTGTTTTAAATCTTCAAAATCATTTGTTGTCATATATCTTAGACAGACTCGCCGGGTCTCTAAAAATATTTTTTTCATAAAACTAAAATTACTTCCTCTTCATTAATCAAATAAATAATATAATACAATGATTAAAAATAAATTTCTATTTATTCAGATACATTCAAAAGAGCTAATTTTATTCATACAGGCCGAAATGATTAACATTTCGGCCTGTAAGTTTTGTCCAAAATTTATTATTTTATTACTTTAAATATTTTTTATAGAAAGCTTCAATTTTATCAAAAGGAATTTTGTCCAAATTGTCATATAAATCTACATGGTTTGCATCAGGGACAATATATAATTCCTTATTGTCGCCTTTAAGTTTTTTAAAAGCATCTTCACTAAAGTAACGACTATGCGCTTTTTCTCCATGTAAAATTAAAACAGCATTTTTTATTTCATTACTATACGTAAGGATAGGCATATTAATTAAAGCTAAAGTAGATGTTTGTGTCCAATTACCGTTAGAATTAATAGAACGATTATGAAATCCACGTGAAGTTTTATAATATTCATAATAATCCTTTACAAATTGCGGCTCTTCACCGGTAAGTTTTTCCGGTAATCCGGCAGCCTTAGCATAATTACCGTTCTTAAAATCTTCTGTTCTTTGGTTACTAAGTTTTTCTCTTAATTCATAACGGGCATTTTCATCCATAGCATCAAAATACCCTTTTGCACTAACCCGAGTCATATCATACATAGTTGACGTAACAGTTGCTTTAATTCTTGTGTCCATAGCAGCAGCATTCAGTCCAAAGCCTCCAAAACCACATATACCAAGAATACCGATTTTATCAGAATCAACATCGTTTCTATTACTTAGATAATCAACTGCAGCCGAAAAATCTTCCGTATTAATATCTGCAGAAGCTATATTACGAGGTACTCCACCACTTTCTCCCGTATATGACGGATCAAAAGCAAGAGTGATAAATCCTCGTTCTGCTAAAGTTTGTGCGTACAAACCTGAAGCCTGTTCTTTAACTGCCCCAAAAGGGCCTGAAATTGCAATACCCGGAAGTTTATCTTTTAACTTATTTTTTGGTAAATATAAATCTCCGACAAGTTCTATACCATAACGATTTTTAAAATGAACTTTTTCTATCCTTACCCTATCGCTTTTCTGAAAAGTTTTATCCCATTTATGTGTTTGTGCTTGACTCATCAATGTTCCTCCTGTGAATAATACTAGTAATAAAATTAAACCACTAAAAAATACTTTCAATTTCATTTGACACCTTTCTAAAAAATTTAATATAATTTATACTTCTACAAAAGATTCTCGATTAATAACACAATCAAGTATTGTCTGAGCATATTCTTCATGCTTGTTATAAAATATATGAGAAGCTTCAGGAACTACAATTACTCTATTGTCTGATGGACGTTTACAATATGAATTTATTTTTTCCATAAATCCTTTTGCATCACCTGCTGTTAAACTATCTTTTGAGCCAATTACAAATGCTCCGTTAATTTTAATGTTAAAAAGAGAATCCGTTTCACCATCATTGCTTATAACAGGACAATTTTTAAGATTAAATGCGTTATAAAAACTCAAAACTGAATTTGCCGACATTGGAGAAAAACCTCCAAACATATATGGTAAAATATCATTTCCGCGACCTTCCTCAACAAACTTTTGAGCAAGCTCAATACAATCTGATACATTTGGCATAACCGTAAACCAATAACCCAAATCTACCGGTGCAGTAACAATAAAATAATCAACAAAATTATCAGATGTATTGCCAAGATAATGAATAATTTTATTTGAACCTAAAGAATGTCCGGCTAAGATTATACGTTTAAATCCAAATTCTTTTGCATATTTTATATAAGCTTCAACATCTTCATATACAATGGAAAAATCATCAAATACAACACCTGTATTTCTTTGTTTTCCTATTGAAAAATCTGAATATGCAAGACAAGAAAACGCATCCATTGCATGTCCTGCAATATACGCAATATTATTTGCACTCAAAAGTTCCCCAGTCGAAGATAACAAATCATTTTGAAAAACATTTGAACAAATACCGCTCATCATAATAACAACAGTATCCATGGAGGCATCACCCCATATTGCCCCTTTTAATTCCAAACCTCTTGGCGTATTTACCCTTATTATATCCATTTTATTTCTCCTTTAAAATATTCTGAAAATTCAATTTTTATTATACGGTTTAAATTTTCATTCATATTATTATTATTTATGATTTTTAGTAAATAGCAAATACTTATAATACATATTTAAAAATGCTTGACAAGCATATTTAAATATATATTATTAATTTATGGAAATCAGAGTATTAAGATATTTTCTAGCAGTAGCAAGAGAGGGTAGTATAACAGCAGCAGCAAATTCTTTACACCTTACCCAACCAACACTTACTCGCCAATTACAAGACCTTGAAAGAGAACTAAAACAAAAACTTTTCATTCGCGGGAAATACAAAATTTCTCTTACACAAGAAGGAATGATTTTAAGAAAAAGAGCTGAAGAAATTGTTGACATGGTTGAAAAAACTGAGGCTGAATTTTTATCATTAAATGACACCCTAAGTGGGGATATTTATATTGGTGGTGGAGAATCTGATTCAATGAAATACATAGCCGAAATTATAAAAGATATTCAAAATGACTACCCTGATATAAAATTTCATATTTATTCCGGCAATGCGGAAGATGTTATAGAAAAACTTGATAAAGGGTTGTTAGATTTTGGAATCTTAATTCAACCTGTTGACGTATCAAAATATGACCATTTAACTCTCCCGGATAAAGATATCTGGGGAGTAATTATGAAAAAAGAAAGCCCTTTAGCGCAAAAAGAAACAGTGGAATTAATGGATTTAATTAATCTGCCTATCATTGCTTCTCGCCAAATGTCTCCAAAATATTCAAAAGAAAGTGGTTTTTTAAACTGGTTTGGAAGTGAATTTAACAAATTAAAGATTACAGCTACATATAATCTTGTCTATAATGCTGCAATTCTAGTCAAAGCAGGCATAGGATACGCAATTACCCTTGACAAACTTGCCAATACATCAACAGAAAGTGATATTTGCTTTAGACCACTAAATCCAAAACTTGAATCTGGATTAGATATTGTATGGAAAAAATATCAAGTATTTTCACCACCTGCAAAATTATTTTTAGAAAAGCTACAAAAAAAATTCGGTACAAATAATTAAAATTGCTTTTATTCATATAAGTAAACATTAACACTATAAATTTATTCTACTTAAGGCATTTGATATAAGACCTTTTTTTATATCAATATTTAAATCCTTTTTTACCATTAACCTTGGTAACATTAGTTTCTCATTATCTGTTGATATTAATGACATCATTCTTTGTTCCAATTTATTTTCAGAAATATCTGCATATATAACTATCTGCTCCGGATTATATACACACATATAAATTTTTACAACATTTAATAAAAAGTTTTCCATATCTTTTTCTAACAGAGGTAACTTTGACCAATCAATATCACAGGGTAAATATTTTATTTCTCCGGCAAGATTATTTTTGCCTTTTAAAATTTTTCCATTTAGACAAATCGAAGCCCCCGGAGGATATTTCGATGGCATATAAATACCAACAATACTTTCACAATTATTACACATATAATAACCTAATATGGCTGAATTTATATCATTTTCAATAAAAATATCAACATCATACCTGTCTTTAATTATTTTTGGAAACTTCTTATCTAAATCCGGATAATCACAAATAATAAATTCGTCATTATATTCAACACCGGGAATAGAAAACCCTATTGTCTGAATATTATTATATTTATTTAGAAAATATTGTATATTTTTATCAAAACACTGTGTCGTAATTTTATTTTTTTCTTGTAAAGTCTCAATTTCATCTCCATATAAATTACAAACAGAATAACAAACTATATCATCATTATTTGTTTCAAACATATATATTACAAGCACAAGCTTAGATACTTCATTAAATCTATATGATAAAGCAGGACGCCCGAGCTCAGGTTGTATAGATTTATCTTCTGTAATTTCACCGCAATCAAGCAGCGTTTTTACTAAAGAATTAACGGTAACAACACTTAAACCTGAAAGTGCGGCAAGTTCAGGCTTTGTCGCTATTTTTTTACTTTTTAAAAGTTCTCTTATCTTTTTTAAATTTGTATGTTTAATTAAATTTTCTTTCATAAAATTTCTCTTAGATTTTTAATCATGTTAGCAGCTGTCTGTAACTTTTCGGATAGTTTACCAACCGCCAAATTGTTTACATTCTTTTCAAAATCTTTAGGCAAAATTTTGCATTTACTTTTTGCAAACTCAACAAGTCTTTTTTCTCCAGGATGCAAAAGCTCATTCTTTGCAAATATTATATCAAAATAACTAGCCAGAAAAGCTGCTGTTCTATGATTTATACTGTTCATATCATTTCTTTTTAATGCCTTTGCAAGCTGCTCGTAATAAGAAGCAAATGGTTTATCTTTCAACAGCATTAAATTTCTTTTTATAATATTTTTCTGCAAACTTTGAGGATATGGAGTATTCAATCTGTTTTGCAATTTTGTTAACCATCCATGTTTATCATTAACTATCTTCATAATATTTAAAGTATGTAAAAAACAAGTAGAATAACCATTTGATGGATAATGCTTTATCCAAATATTTTCAAAGTTATCCTCAAACCATTTTTTATTAAAATACATAACATCGAGTTGCTTGTTCATTTTATCAACATAAAATTCATCTCCAGAGCCAAAATATTCTCCACCCACTTCATAATTCGTAGAATATTTTTTTATAATTTTTTCGCGCTGTTCTTGCGGTATATCCCTATTTACAAACATATAAATATCGATATCTGAAGCCGTATCCGCTGTTTTTGCAGCACTGGAGCCACCAATTCCAATGGCCTCTATTGCTTCAAATCGATTAAATTCATTAAGTACACTATTTAAAATTTCCTGATTTTCCATATTTAACTTTTCCCTTATTGTTAATTGAAAATTATCTGCACCGCAAAAACAAATCATTTTTTTATTTATCCTGATTTGCAAGTTATTATATACACCAAATTTAAGATTATTAATTTTCATTCATATTATTTTATATTTTTTATTACTTTACAAGGATTTCCAACCGCAATACTATTGGATGGAATATCCTTAATCACAACACTTCCTGCCCCTATAACCACATTACTGCCAATTGTAACACCAGGAAGTATAGATACAGAACCACCTATCCATACATCATCACCTACCGTAATTTGATTTGCAAACTCATATAAAGTATTACGCTCTTTAGCATTAATAGGATGTCCCGCAGTATAAAAACTTACATTAGGCCCAATAAAAACATTATTACCAATTCTCACCTTTGCACAATCTAAAATCAAAAGATTATGATTGGAATAAAAATTATCACCGACCTCTATATTGTACCCATAATCGCATTGAAAAGGTGCTTCTATCCAAATATTCTTACCTGCTCTTCCTAAAATTTTTCTTATTAAAACTTCTTTTTCTTTTTTTTTGGACGGCCTGAGCAAATTATAATCATAAGTCATTTCTTTCACTTTAATTCGCTCTTCAGAAAGTTCTTCGTCAGGAGCATAATACATTTCACCATTAAGCATCTTTTCTTTTTCACTCACTATTAACCTTCTTTCCTTATAATATTTTCTTTACAGTTATATAATTGAATTATTTTTCAAAAGCAGCATCTCACTTAATAAATAAACTTAATAAAGTACATTTATATAGTAACACAATTTATTTTATTCGCAATATCATGGACATAACTTTAGACTAATAACCACGCACTGCAACAATATGAAAGTTTATATAAAAACAGCAGATATTTTACATACCGCAAAACATTTTTCAGATAAAAGCCATAAAATTTAGTTCAAAAAATCCTGCCCCCATTTAAGAAGGACAGGATTAAAAAACTTTCAAATATTTATTTTATATTTTTTTCAAAAACAGACAATACATACTCTGCAATTTTACAATCTTGCTCTTCAGTTCCGCCGCCAACACCTATTCCGCCGGCAATTTTCCCATTTACAAACAATGGATAACCTCCGGAAACGAGTGTAATTTTAGGATCATTTGATTGAATTGCCATTAATGAATTTCCTTCTTTTGTCCAATATGCAACATCTTTAGTTGTGCTTTGCGTTATTGCAGATGTATAAGCTTTACCCGGGACCAATGTAATACTCAAGACAAGAGCCTCACCAAATCTTCTATACAATTTCAAAACACAAATCCTATATCTGTCTTGCAACTATAACACTTATAATAGATTTTATTAATTTTTACACTGTTTATGATACTATTACCTAAACGGGAGATATTTATATGAGCAAAAAAGAATACAAATATATTGATACAGAATCAAAAGAACTTTTTGATATTAATGTTAAAGCCCGTGCCTTAACAAAAGAGTATTCTCAAACCAATTATGATGATTTTGAAAAAAAGGATGCTATTTTAAAAGAATTATTCGGCTCAATCGGTAAAAATGTTGCTATTGACGTAAATTTCTTTTGTGATTTTGGGAGTAATATTTTCATCGGAGACGATGTAATAATAAATTCAAATTGTACTTTTATCGATAATGAAAAGATTACAATAGGAAACAAAGTTTTGATTGCACCGAACGTTCAGATTTATACAGCATATCATCCGCTATTACCGGAACAAAGATTTATTGAGAAAAAAGAAGGCTCTGATTGTTATTATACTACCTGTGCAGATCCTGTAGAAATAAAAGATGGTGCCTGGATTGGCGGAGGTGTAATAATTCTTCCCGGTGTAACAATAGGTGAAAACAGTATAATCGGGGCAGGCAGTGTGGTTACACGTTCAATTCCAGATAACTGTGTAGCAGTCGGAAATCCTTGCCGTATTATAAAATTCTTTGATGATATCAGAAAGGAAAAGAATGTATAAACATATTGTTTTTGATGTTGACGGAACCTTGATTGATACTGAATATGCAGTTCTGCATTCATTGAAGGATTTATTAAAAGAAGAATATAACAGAGATTATAAAATTGAAGAATTAGAATTTGCTCTCGGTATAACAGGAGAAGCTGCAATAAAACAACTCGAAATTTCTGATATCGAGCGTACTGTGGATTTGTGGAATGATAAACTAAATAAATACAAAGAGTCTGTTTGTGTGTTTAATGGAATAGAAGAACTGTTAAAAGTGCTTTCTCAAAACCATAAATTAGGAATTGTAACTTCGAAAACAAAAGAAGAATTTGAAGAAGAGGTTACACACTTCGGACTTAATAAATACTTTGGAGTAATTATTTGTGCAGATGACACAGAAAAACATAAGCCTAATCCGGAACCGCTTTTAAAATATATGGAACTTGCAAACGCAAAAAACAAGGAAACCATTTATATCGGCGACAGCATTTATGATATGCAATGTGCAAAAGCTTCCAAAGTAGATTTTGCTTTTGCCAAGTGGGGAAATAAAAGACAGAACATAGAGGCAAAATATACTCTTAGTCAGCCTTCTGAATTATTCAACTGGATATAAATTCCGACCCAAAAGAAAAGTTTCAACTCTGCCTTAAAATTTTACAAAAATTGCTATTATATAAGATTTTGCAAAACTAAAATATATCGCAACAAGCAAATTATCTGTTTAAATTAACTGTGCCTTTCAACCATAGCAAAGGTTTTGCATAATAATCAAACTGTCTGTTTAAAGTCCAATTTCGCCCAGTTTGATTTTCTGTATCTTAAAATTTTCGACCGCTCAATCGCCCTAAACATCTGTCAAAGAACACATGGTTTGGTTACTTGTTACAGATGGTTTGATTTTTTCGAACAAAATTTAGTTAATTTTTTATAATAAGAGAGCAATTTTAGTAAAAAAAAATACTTAATATAAAAAGAAGTAAAGTAGGAAATAGGAGTCTTTGAATGGCTGGCATAAATTTTGAACAATTATATATGCGCGCAATTAACAAATATTGTTCTTCTGCGTCAGTATCAGATTGTTCGTTAAAAGCATTAAAAAAGAATTCACATTTACTTGAACATGATATTGTCGAAATTGGTAATGCTAAAAAAACTCTAAAATCTGTACCTGAAATTATTAAGAAAAAACCATCAGAGTATTCGGATGAAGAGCTTGAACAATATGTGGATGACTTTATTCAAAATATTGACAAAAAAACTCTGAAAGAAATTAAAGAATATACAAGCGAATATCATACAAGAAAGATGCAGCCTATACGCAATGCTATTATTGAAAAAAAGCGATATATGTTAGAGCACGAATGTAGTTCTGACTTATATGATGAAATAACCCATTTGGAGGAAAAGTATGAAATTTCTCGTCAAAAATGGCTGGTATTATATAATACTCAAAAAAACAAAGAATATAAGCATGCTTATAATATCTACAATTACTTATCTGATGGTCAAAAAAATCTTAATGTACGAGAAATTCCAAGTCCTAGAGCTTATTTAGATAAAGAAGAATATAGCATTTTAAATACATATTTTGATCAGTATCCGTATAACATGGCATTGCGTGTGGATAGGCTTAATAATGCATATAAAAAAGACATAGCAATTTTGGATAGAGCTTTTGAAAAAGCTCCTGCTTTGAAAGAAGATGCTGTAGTTTATAGAGCCTTAAGCGATTATAAAGGTAATGATGAAGATTGGAAATTTATAAATGATTTTATGAATAGTATAAAAGAGGGAAATATTGTAAAAGACAAAGCATATATGAGTACTGCAATTAAACCGACAAGCGACATTTTTCGGCAATTTGCTTCCCCTGGAATAAATGGTGATGGTGCACTTTTACGAATAAAACTTCCGAAAGGGACAAAGGCTTTAATAGAATGTGATGAGTGTCTTTTGCCAAGAAATTCCAAATTAAAGATTAATAAAGTGCAATTTATTGATGATGTAAAAATTGTAGATGCTGAATATATTTTACCGTAATTATAAAAAACAAACATCCATAGAATGTAAATTTTGTACAAACTTTGGATTAGCTTTTAACTGGACTACAAAAATTTGTGATTTCTGTAATTTATAGGCAGATTGAATAAAAATTTTTATAATATTAAGTCCTAATAAAGTCTGATTTAAGATAGTTTAAAAATACAATATCAAGCAGCTTCCGATGCATAATACTTTGTGTTGTTGGACAAGTATGCCCAACTGACATATAAAGAACGTGCTTTACAGTTTGTAAGACAGGGTGTTGAACCCACTCTTGAAATTTTAAAACAGACTCTTGTAAAAAGAACACCGCAACAAAAGATGTATGCAGTTGCTATGCCAAGACAATATACAATGCTGATGAATGCTTCACATATAATCCTGCCTTTCTTTAAGTCAAATTCGGGTGTTATGAAGCCATCATCAGTGAGTTCCTTAAACCCTATTTCTTCTATCTGGTGCGTTATTGAGAATATTTTTCTTGCAGCTACAGCAGAAGGGCTGGCTTGTTCTAGGAGAATTCCAGTTGGAGAAGAGGGTCTGAATGTAGCAAAAATCGTGGGTGCACCTGAAAGTTACTTATTACCTTGCTATATTGGACTTGGCTATGTTTCTGAGGATAATATAGAAGTTGAACAGGTAAAATATAGTGCAGAAGAAAAAATGCACTATGGTAAATGGTAATCAATTTAATAAATTTACTTAAAGATTTGCTATGGATAGGGTTATTGGAAATTAACACTTGTTTTGCTGAAATGTAACAGTAGATTTGAAGATTTTATTTAGCAACACATATTGCAAAAGCATCTTCATTAGTTTTTTCGCTATAATTTGGATTACCAGAAGTGAAAATGTTATTATACAGTCTATAATCAGGTATTCCATATGGACCTGTAAATTCACTTGATAACAAGAGATATGGGGTGGTTTTCGGGAGATTTGCTTTTGTTGCCTTAAAAGAACTATATTTCCCAGAGCTTGCTCCGTACAAAGGAGAGATCGAATCAAAAGGTTGTTCATATACATATTCTGCAATATGTGCTAACTCTTTATTGTTCGGTAGTCTTCCATTGATATCTTCACATTGCCTTACTGCATCTACCCATATCCAATAGCCATCTTTATATAATTCATACTTACAATCGCTTATGGGATAACCTTTTTTCTTTAATTTTGCACAAGTTATATGTGAAATTTTTTTTGGTTTAAAATAAGGTGAAATTATTTTTACTCCATTAATTTCAACTGGTGAATTTAACAAACTTAGGTTATTATTGGGAGTTGTTAATAATGCATTTGAAACATACCCGATTAAAAATTCAATAAGTATAATAACAGCTGCTATTGTAAGTATATTAAAAATAAAGTATGTTCCTATATTGGTCCACAATGCAACCTTTTTAAGGAAAGAATAATTAGCATTTTTGAAAAAAATCTTTTTATATGTAAACAATTCTATATAGTAAGAAATAATAAAAGTAATTATATGTAAAGGCAGTACTAAAAATCCAAGATCAATAATTGCATTATTATTCATACCTATTGATTTAGCAATACTTAACACTGGCACGGTTATTATAATACCTGCAATCACAGAAAAAATATTTGCCATAGTTACAGAGCAAATTATTTGTTTTAACTTGAATTGTTTATCTTTATCTAAAAATTTAAATATTAAAACTTCTACAAAAATAACATATAATAAAAAAACAGTTCCCAGAAGAAAAGAAAAATTCCCGATCCCTTGTATTGTAAAGGTAGAATATGCAGCACTTGATGCAGTATATATCCACAAAGGGATTCCGCCATCAGCGTAAGCCGGTGTAGTATTAAATAATAACAATAAAAGTACAAATGATAAAATTAATCTGAAATGTTTCATAAGACAATTGTAACGTAAATATACTGTAATAGTTTTGTCCCTCATCAAATTTTAGTCAATAAATCTTTGCGAATTATCTTTGATAGTAATTTCATTTTTAACCTAATTACTTGGAGTTTTATTAAAAGCCAAACATAATCGGGCTTCAGACAAATTGTTTTGCAATAATCCTTTATTGCGCCTAAATAATCCTTTTTATAATATTTTGCCCGACCTCGATTGCTGTATGCCTTTGCAGAATTAGGATCAAGTTCAATTACTTTGTCAAAATCTTTTATTGCACCGGTGTAATCTTTTAACTCCCTTTTTGCTGCACCTCGATTGTTGTATGCCTTTGCAGAATTAGGATCAAGTTCAATTGCTTTGTCATAATCTTTTATTGCACCGGTGTAATCTTTTAACTCCCTTTTTGCTGCACCTCGATTGTTGTATGCCTTTGCAGAATTAGGATCAAGTTCAATT
>CDZR01013295.1_pt1 | contig 119844 bp, 90 predicted proteins | sample 554781 | NCBI WGS metagenome assembly CDZR01 (sample SAMEA3182065, study PRJEB8094) | gut metagenome | biome: human; feature: gut; material: Stool; isolation source: human stools | place: Canada | collected 2013-01-28
GGATTATCACATATGTTGATCTCAAGAAGAAAAAGCCCCAATTGATATCGCTACTTACTAACGATATGGACATGCCTTCCGAAGAAATTATCGCCATATACCGCAAAAGGTGGGAGATAGAGCTTCTCTTCAAGCAACTGAAACAGAATTTTCCTCTGAGATATTTCTACGGAGAGAGTGCCAATGCCATAAAAATTCAGATTTGGGTTACTCTTATTGCAAATCTGCTTTTAATGATCATACAGAAACGCATTAAACGCTCATGGAGTTTTTCAGGGCTGGCAACTATGGTAAGAATTATGCTCATGTACTATGTGAACTGCTATACTTTCCTTGAAGAACCAGAAAAAGATTGGGCGAAGATGCTTGAAGAGGCAAAGGATGGGCCTCCTGAACCGTCTTTATTTGACTAAGGGAGGCTTACTTTTTCAAAAAATCATCCGCAACGCCTGTTTATGGGCATTGCGGATAGGATTTCTATGCTCTTTTGAGTTTTAGCGGACAGCAATAATTTTCTTTTTGTTGTCAACATGAGCACCCATCCCTAACCATTTGCTAGTAAAATCAACAAAAAAAGAAAAGGCTACGTGCTCTTGCGACAAAGTTTGCGGGCTAGAAACTTAATCTTTAACACTCCGATTAAGTTTCTAGCCCGCAAACTTTGTCGCAAGAGTATATCTCATTCCACTCACCTCGGAGCAGACTTGCTGACACATTTGACCATAAGATGGAAGTTAGTCTTCATCCTCCACCTCAACTGTTACGACTTTCTTGCTAGCTTTAAGCCCTGCGGCTCTTGCAGCATGCTTAAATATATAGTTCTTACGATCAATAGTGTGCTTACGGAATTTACCGCTGATGCGCTGAAGTTTTTGTCCGTTTTTGGAAAGTGCGGCTTCATCTGTAATCCATTTTTCTGCACGACGATCATCTGCAAAGTCACCTGCCGTCACTTCGGGATCATAGCAATAGTGGAGGCGGCGCATTGTTGCAGTAAAGCCACCCTCTTCTACACGAAACACAAGTTGATAATAAAACTTCACGCGATGAATTTGCCAATTCGTACGCTTAAAATACATATATTCTTCGATACTTGCTGCGATGATGCCACTATCTGGAGTAATCTCTGTAATGCGCGATTGCGGAAGTTGGTCAGGGCCATCAATCAATTCTTTTTGTACGAATTGACGCAATGAGTCCATGATTTCAGCTTTTGATTTTTGCGCAATCTTATATTCTGCATCAAATTGTACATAACCATTCACGGTTGGCACGGCACCAGCCAAATAGCGCTTCATGTCTGTAGCATTCTGTGCCATAGAGGGCACGAAAAGCAAAAGCATCAGAGCAAAAAGGATTTTCTTCATAAGGGGTAATCTTTAGTTTATTGTTTATGCGACAAAGTTAGTGCAAGGTGAGAGAAGAAAAAAATAAAAGGCAAGTTTTTTTGTTTTTTTCTTCCCTCCACACAGCCCAATTCAACAAAGTGTAATAACACAAAATGAGAGAATATAAGCCTACCCTCACGATTCTTTCATTTAAGTTTAGGGTGGTTCTATCCATTCACAAACGAGGTTTTACTCTCTTTATACCGCTCATATAAGTCTGTGTCTTTGAGTGGCGCAAGCAAAAAAAAAAGGAAAAGGACGAGCGATTTAAATGAAAGAACCTTGGTCTACCCTCAACATTTGCAATCCTTAAATTTTGTACTGCACTCGGTTTGCATTATCTTTGCATATTGATATGGCTCACTCGTTAGATTTTAATCATAAAATACTCCTATATATAAAGGCATGCACACTTAGCAAAGCTTCTCTGCTCGTGACAAGCCTTTGTCTTATTGTATTATTCTCAGCTTGCAGCAGCAAGAAGTTCTTAAAAACGGGGGAACATACGCTCTCCGATGTTGAGGTGAAAGCTGCCAACAAGCACTTTGCAACGGGAGAATATAAAAATTACGTAAGACAACAACCTAACGCAAAATGGTTTACTTTGTTTAAAGTGCCCTTAGGCATTTATTGTCTATCAAAAGCTGACAGTATAAAAGGGAAGAAAGGGCTTTCTAAAATATGGAAGAAAATCGGTGAAGCACCAGTTATCTACGACACAGCCCAGACCCTCCACAGTCAAACAAGCATCAGACAAGCACTCAATAGCAAGGGTTATCTGCATGCAGAGGTAGACACTATCGTTAGTTTCAATAAGCACAAAGCCAAGGTTATTTATCTACTACGCCCAGGTATGCGTCACTACATACACGAGTTGAAGTATCAATTCGACGATGAGGCTCTTCGCCAACAATTTCGCCTTGACTCTGCTTCAACGCTGATTCGTAAAGGCATGCCCTTGGATTTAGGGAAATTAGCCGATGAACGCGCAAGAATCATCAAAGCGCTGCACGAACGCGGATATTATTATTTGAACAATGACTATATCTCCTACGACATCGACACCCTTGCTGGATCGCTTGAAAGCAATGTAATACTGCATTTCCGAAAACCAGAAAATGCAAGGAAAGAGAAAGTTTACACGCAGCAGAAGTTCCGAAACGTAAATATCACAGCCGATGACTTAACAACTATCTCAACAGAAAGACAAGCCGACACACTCTATTATAGAGGACTTAACTTCGTATATCATGGGAAGCAAAAATTATTCAAGAGATTGTTTGTATCCCACGTAGGATTACGTCCTGATAGCACGTATAGAGAGTCGCAAGTACAGAATACGTATAGTTCGCTCAATGCACTCCCCATCACGAGCTATACCACAATTCATATCGAGCCAGTGAAAGATGCCGATTCGCTGCTCGACTGCAACATTTACCTGCAACGGAACAAGCCACATAGCATTGGACTAGAGCTTGAAGGAACCAATACCTCGGGCGACCTCGGTGCTGCATTAGCTCTGACATACAGCAATCGAAACCTTTTCCGAAGTTCCGAACTTCTCACACTCAAAATACGTGGTGCCTACGAAGCCATCACGGGCTTAGAGGGCTACTCCAATCAAAACTACATGGAATGGAGCGCCGAGGCGAATTTGCGTTTGCCCACACTATTACTTCCATTCGTAAGCATAGAAAAGAAGAGACAACTTAAAGCGGCATCAGAAGCTAAGGCTATGTTTGATACGCAAGACAGACCTGAATTTCATCGACGTGTACTTACAGGAGCTTGGTCGTATGTTTGGAATCGTGCTGACAAGACTCAGCTGCAACACCATTTCGACATGTTATCAGTGAACTACGTATATATGCCTTGGATTTCTGACACTTTTAAGAAAAACTATCTAGAAGGCAACGATCCCCACTATTCTGTGCTACGATATAGTTACGAGAATCTGTTCATTGTGCGCACAGGGTATAGCTTTACCTATAACTCCCTGCGCGATGCTGCTAACATGCCTACGGGACTTTACCAAACCAATGGTTATCAAGTAAGATTCGGTATAGAGCTAGCAGGCAATGTGCTCTATGGAATTTCACGAGCTATTCACGGAAAACGAAATGCGGCCGACCCTTACAACCTTTTTGGCATAGCCTATTCACAATACGCCAAAATTGATTTCGATTTTGCCAAGAGCGTGGTGTTAAGCGAACGAAATTCTCTGGCTTTTCACGTTGGGTTTGGCATTGGATTACCATACGGAAATTCTACCATAATGCCTTACGAAAAGCGCTACTTTGCGGGCGGAGCCAACAGTGTAAGAGGTTGGAGCGTGAGAGAACTCGGACCTGGTTCATACAAAGGGAAAGACAGCAAAGTAGACTTTGTGAATCAAACAGGTAACATGAAGCTCGACCTCAACTTGGAATTGCGCACCTTCCTTTTCTGGAAATTACATGGCGCCTTCTTCATTGATGCAGGCAACGTGTGGAACACACGATCCTATCCCGATATGGACGGAGCCTTATTCAAATTGAATAGTTTCTACAAACAAATTGCCGTAGCTTACGGTTTGGGTATTCGCTTCAATTTCAACTATTTCATTCTCCGCCTTGACGGTGGTATGAAGGCGATCAATCCAGCTGTCAGTTCAGGACGTCTTCATTACCCCATAAGCAAGCCCAACTTCGGCCGTGATTTTACGCTTCACTTTGCCGTAGGACTTCCTTTCTAGGAATGGAATTACACAACCCCTTCTTATCATACAGAAAATCATATTTGCATTCATGCTTCAATTCATATCCTTAGGTTCCGGAAGCTGCGGAAACTGCTATTACATCAACTCGAATGGCTATGGTATCATCATCGACCTAGGCATTGGCATACGTTCTTTCAAAAAATTATTCTCCGACTATGGACTTAAAATCGCGCAAATCCAGGCAGCACTTATCACGCATGACCACACAGATCATGTAAAGGCCATCGGATCACTCTCACGCGATTTTCACATTCCCGTATATACCTCACAAAAAGTGCATGACTCCATCATGCACAATCATTACGTGTCGAAAAAGATTCCCCTGCCATTCCAACATTCCATTACGCGCGGACAATCTTTCCAATTGGGGCCTTTCGACATTACGTCGTTTGGTGTGCCACACGATAGCGCTGATAATAATGGTTACTTGTTGCGTGTGGAAGGGAAATGCTTCGTTCTGCTTACAGACGTGGGGCATTTCACAGAAGAGATGCCCACCATCATACAGCAAGCCACACATCTCGTAATTGAGTCAAACTATGATGAAGCCATGCTTCGTTCGGGCCATTACCCACTACGATTACAAAAGCGCATAAGTAGTCCCAATGGTCACATCAGCAATGCGGAAACAGCTGCATTTCTTGCGCAGAACCTCAACAAAGACCTAATACAAAAGGTGTGGCTATGCCATCTCAGCGCTGAAAACAATCTTCCCCGCATAGCTTACGACACATGTTCAAAAGCCCTCACAGAAGCAGGGTTCGTCCTTGAGGGCGAAGGCAAGAATCTCGACCTACAAGTACTCGCACGCCGCACGCCTTCGCTACTTACTACATTAGAATAAAGGGTGGTTCTATTCATTCTGAGAAATAAAATGTCCTATTCAGATGTGCTATTAGCATGCGCTTGAAAGCGTCTTTTTGATAAAGCACTCATTTTCTATTCTTCCTCATCATATGGTCTACTTAATCATCATCTTCACTGGATACATCCTAATTTCCGTACTTTCTTTTATTGTAGGAAAGAAAGCCAATCGTCACCCAATAGCCCCTTCAACCACTGAACTACAAGGACGATTGGAAGCAATGGAGCGTTCGATGAATGACAAGGACAAAACCATCCTAACACAGATAGAAGAAATCAAGCAACTCACGACCCAACGCGAAGTGTACAAAGCAAAAGCATCCGATCTTGCCCTTTTGCTTCAACAAAAGCAAACTGACTGCGACCAGCAACTCACTCAACTCAAAGAACTTTACGAAAAGCAAATGGCGCAACAACTTCAGACACTCCGCGAAATGAATCAGAAGCAAGTGGAAACACAGCTCAACTTGATTCGTGAGCAAATGAAATCTACTTCAGAATCCGTACTGAAAGCTCGGCAGAATGAACTTAATGAGTACAACCAAGAGCAAGTAGGGAAAATTATTGACCCATTGCAACGTAGTCTGAAAGAAATGGAAGAGGCTTTCTGTAAGAATAAGGAGCAACAGAAAGATGCTCTCACCCGACTAGACGAAAGCATTCAGCAAAGCATGAAACAAAGTGCCTCATTGGGTGAAACTGCCGACCGTCTCACACGAGCACTTACGGGCGAAGTAAAAATTCAAGGAAATTTTGGAGAACTGAAGCTCAAGCAACTTTTTGAAGACCTAGCACTTAAAGAGGGCGAACAATACGACACGCAAGAGACACTCAGAGATCGTTTCGGGAAAGCGCTCAAGGGAGATGATGGAAAGGGGCTCATCCCTGACTTTATTCTTCACTTCCCCAATAATCGCCATGTCGTAGTAGACTCTAAAATGTCGCTCACAGACTTTGAGCAATACATGAATGCGCCCGAGGGAAGCGATGAACGAAACGAACATCTAAAAGCCCACATCAATAGTGTGAGAATGCAGGTGAAACGCTTGGCAAAAAAGGAATATTCCAAATATTTGCCTGAAGGATACAATCGCCTCAACTTTGCCATCATGTACGTTCCCATTGAGGCTGCTCTCAACTTGGCACTTTTCAACGATGCCACACTATGGCGCGAAGCCTACGATGAGGGAGTACTGATTCTCGGTCCACAAACAATGTATATGAATTTGCGCGTACTCGAAATGATGTGGACGCAAGTGCGCCAGCTCAACAATCAGCAAGCAATGATTGATGCTGCCAACCTTATCATAGAGCGTGTGCAAGAATTTGGTAAGCGCTATCTAGATGTAGAATCGAGCATGCACGACGTTATCAAGAAAATGGATTCCCTAAAAATCATCACAGCCGACCGAGGCGTCAGCATTATCACAGCCGCCAAGAAACTCGTCACAGCAGGAGCAAAAGAAAGCAATAAAAAGAAGAAACTCGATGATTTGGAAAATCGCATTTTCATAGACAACAACACTTCGGATATGCTAAGCACTGAATAGATTGAGAGCATATCAGAAGTCTTGAGATAATCTATTGTCCCCTACCCTTTCATAAGATCACTCATAATGTCATCGCTTATCATGATACTCTCCTTGGCTATACTGAGGAAACCATCTTCATGAATTAAGCGATGATTCAGAAGATGAGGCTTCGCATTCTTCAGTAAATAATTTAAAGCAGTAGGGCCAAATATTTCGGATAAACGCTGCAGCGAAAGCCCCTTCTTCGTACGTAGAGAGGTAAAAACAAACTCATCGTATTGTTCATCAATCGTAAGGATTTCTTCCTCATAAGGCGGATATCCATCGGAATCTGCGTATTGAATGAGGTTGGGCAGATTGTGTCGACGCACATTATCATGAAAAGAATGAGCTCCCGGCCCTATACCTATATAGGGCATACCATTCCAATAGCCGGAATTATGGAGTGAATGAAAATGTGGTAAAGCGAAATTGGATATTTCGTAATGCTCAAATCCATGAGCCTCGGCCGCACTCATCAACATATTATACTCACGCACACTCGTCTCCTCTGTTGGCAAAGATATATCACCACGTTGGAGCATACGCGCTATCATAGTATCATGCTCTATACTAAGTGCATACGATGAGAGATGACGGATTGGAAGAGAGAATGCCTTACGCAAATCCAGTGCGAACATCTTCTCCGTCTGTTGTGGAAGTCCATAGATGAGATCTATACTTACGTTATCTACACCTCCCTCAACGAGCGTTTTTACAGCGTTTACAGCGCCCAAAGCATTATGACGGCGATTCAGCAACTTTAGCAACTCATCATCGAAACTCTGCACACCGAGACTCACACGATTGATTCCCATGCGTCTTATGTTGCTGACAAATTCTTTCGTCACATCGTCGGGATTAGCTTCGAGTGTAATTTCGGCTTTTTCATCTACCCGATATTTCTCGTAAATCTTCTCTAAGATTGCCTGAATCTGATCCGAACGAAGCTGCGAGGGCGTTCCTCCCCCAATATAGATGCTCGCAATGACAGCATGTGAAAGTTCAGTTGCGCGAATGGTAAGTTCTCGACAAGCCGCTTCGACATATCGTTGCTTCCATTCGTCGGTCTGCGTAGTAGAAAAGAAATCACAATAAATACAACGGCTTGCACAAAAAGGTACATGAACGTAAATCATGCCTCTCTGATTTGCATAGTTACTAGCGGTCATCAATCTTCGCTTTTAAGTGTAGGCAGATGAATCTTATAATGAACAGCAAGGATTCTTGCCAACATAACGAAAGCGCCACAAATAAGGCCCGATGATACATTGCCAAGTCCCGCTTTAGCGCAAATAAAATAGGCTATGCCACCCACCACACAAGCCAAAGCATAGATCTCTTTACGGAAGATAAGTGGCACTTCATTGATAAACACATCACGAAAGACACCACCTCCTGCTCCTGTTAAGGTGCCCATAATAATAGCCGTCCAGAAAGGGAAAGCCGCAGCCAATGTTTTCTCTATACCCGTTACGGTAAAGAGCGCCAAACCAATCGTATCGAAGAGGAACCATGTATTGTTTTGCTTTACCAAAAACTTTCGAAAAGCAATCACCCACACTAGCGCAAAGGCTGTACAGATGAGATAAAAAGCATTGGTCATCCAAAAGGGTGGTTGGCTCAGCAAGAGGTCACGCATAGTTCCACCACCAATAGCCGTAGTAAGCCCTACGACATAAGCACCGAAGAGGTCAAAATGTTTTGCTGATGCTAGACGAATGCCAGAAATGGCAAAAGCAAGTGTACCTATAAAATCGAGTATTTGTACAAACATTTGTAAAGAAGTTTTTCTATAGAAAATGGTAAAGTCTAGATTTTCCCTTTGCAATAATAGAGATAGTCTCCGATAAGGTTGGGATAAGCTCTAAACAGAGAGACAAATTATATCAATTGACTACACTTTGTGGGTTTCCTTCTAAGAAAGCTTGAATGTTTCGCGTAACAATGTCAACGATACGTTCTACCGTGAGCGGAGTTTTCCAACCTATATGCGGAGTAATATAGGCATTAGGGGCTTTTAGCAAGGGACAATATGGAGAAGGAGGCTCTTGCGCAAGTACGTCAGTGCAGTAAGCAGCTAGTTTCCCTGTTTGAAGGGCTTGCGCCACATCTTGTTCATTTACCAAAGCTCCTCGAGCCGTATTGACTAGATATAGTCCAGTTTTAGTTTTTGCTAGAAGAGATGCGTTGACAAATCCACGATTTTTCTCTGTCAATGGGCAATTAAGACTGACAATATCACACGTAGTGAAAGCATCCTCCAAGGAAATAGGCGTTACATATTCAGGAAGTTGAGAAGCCGATTTACTTGTGACAGCATATATTTTTACTCCCATAGGATGAAGGAAACTAGCCAATGCGCGTCCTATATGCCCAAATCCTACGATGGCAGCGTGCTTTCCTTCTAGGTCGAGACGCGAATGCGTAGTATAACAGAAATCCTCGCAACTACTCCACTCTCCGTGGCGATTTCGTTCTGTATAAAATCCCACATCATTGGCTGCTTCGAGCAAGAGCGACAATGCCATTTGCGCCACTGCCTGGGTGGAATAGTCGGCACAATTGCATACGGGAATACCTCGCTCGCGTGCTGCCTTAATGTCTATTTTATCGTAACCTGTCGCTGCCACACAGATGAGCCGAAGTTTAGGCATTTGTGCTATATGTTCAGCCGTAATAGAAGTCTTATTGACAATGATTACGTCTGCATCTTTGCCCCTTTCTACCACCTGATGACTATCTGTACGATCGAATACTTGAAATTGTCCCAAAGCCTTGATAGGGTCGAGCACAGAATTCGATGTTTGAAGGGTATATCCGTCAAGAAATATGATATTCATAATTATATTAATCTTACTAATTCATTTTCAATATTTGAGGAGAATACTAAACTTCTCTGACTTTACGAGAACATTCTCGTGCCAACTCAGTGGGAACATTCTATACCTAGGAAGATTCATAAAGTTCAGTTGCTACTTTCTGTAAATCGGAGTGACGCATCCCACTAATTGCCAATATCGGCAGCCCGAAGGCTTATAGTATACAAGGAAGTCGTATTCATTCTCCGTCTGGAAATAATTGCCTTCCGCTACCGACGTAGCTCCGCCTTCGGCCGCTACTGCATTCTTCAGCAAATACATATAATTATAATAGCCACACTTGAGCAAGAGATCTATCTCATAGGCTTGATCCACCTCATTGTAGCGCATTTTATATTCATCGGAAAAGCCCGTTGATGTCCATCTTCCACTCACATAGAGCGACTTTCCATTGGCTAATTGCGGCATTGACAAACGAAAATGTGTTACCACGTAGTCTGCCATAATCATGGCATCCCCACCACCCTCATAGCGAGTCAAGTAAAGTCCATCTTGATCCTCATCATAGAGATAATTCTTTCTGGGAGAGTCTTGCTGCAAAGTATAATGATAGTAAGGATCTATCCAACAGACTCCATCGCCATGCATTCCTGGATAACGCGTAGATAAGATTTCCATCTTGCGATATTCATTGCCCGCACAGAAAATCAATTGACGAGTATGCTCCCAAAGCAAGTTGTTTCCATTCTGCGCTGTCAGTGAGGGATTCATAACCGCATTGTCCCATCTACGATTTTGAAGCACTATGATTTTCATTTCACTCCTCGCATCGCGAATCGTCAAGTTGCCTGCATCCACCCGCAAAGAGATTTGTTGATGTGATTCGTTATGATCGATTTCCGTATCAGTAGAGCAAGAAGGATATATGCTCACCCGCTGGCTCACCACGCCAAAATAGGTCTTTAACACTGGTTCCATTTCACCTTCTTCATTCTCTCGGCTCACGGTGATTAGATAATTGCCCGAAAGAAGAGGACGCATATGTACGTTAGGAATAGAAAAAGTATAATGCGTATAGAGCACAGTCGTGTTCTCACTTGGCTCATAATCTGTGATTACTTCTTCATCATCATCCGCTCTCACATAGTCGCTTTCAAAGAGTTCCTCAGACGGATGCCCCTCCACATCACAATGCTCTATCCGATAAGTATATCTAGCATATTCATGCGTCATATCATCGAAAGACAACGTCAATACATCCCCTTTATCCATATCAATTACAGGGAATGCCTCATATTGGCCGTTCACTGCTGTTTGTATCGTTTTAATATGAGATGCCTGCAATGTGGTCTTTCCTGGTTGCGCTTGCAATCCTTGCATGGCGAGCATCCACAACAAAGAAAGCAACAAATAAATAGGGCGTGTTTGCATGATTAAAGATGACTAATGGGAAGATATAGAGCGCTTTTTTCTTATACTCTCAATTTCTACGCGAATCCAATCAAAATCAGATCATTATCTCCCAAGAAGGAGACTACTTAGCTACTACCGCATTTGTATTTCAAGTATACAATCAGCAGGGGCGTTAACCGAAATGTTTGTAAGGAATAAGCGAGTCTGATTCTTGGCCTGTTTTTCCTTCCGGAACACTATTCGTTGACCCGTTTCGAGAGCCTTTACATGCTTGATGGATGAAGTTGCTATCGGTAGCACCACTGACGAAGCAATGCTGTCTGAAAGCAAATGTACATAGAGCGTACGCGAATCCTTACGATAGGTACTCACAATGCTATCACCCATCTGCACCCATCCTGCCGTTGTGCCATAAATGCTTTGCCCTGATTTTCCACGTAGCCATTTGCCCATGCCTTGCAGTCTATCAAGCGAGAGTGCTGGCAAATTTCCATCTGGTTGCGGACCTATATTAAGCAATAAGTTAGCTCCTTTAGCCGAACTACGCACCAAGAGCCTTATCAATTCGGAAGTGGACTTATAGTTTTGATCTTTCACTCTGTAGCCCCACATACCATTCATTGTTTCACAAGTTTCCAAGGGCAACATGCTTATACTTTGTCCGGAAAGGCCTGCCTTATTCTCTCCTGGGACATCACGTTCAAACATCTGTATGTCCTCACCTTCAAAGGGAGTTTGGTGATGATTATTACCAATAAGACACGCCGGCTGAAGCTGATGAATCAATTCATAAAGTTCCTTCAATTGCCAATTAAAGGGGATACTATCACGCTCATGATCCCACCATCCATCAAGCCATATACAATCTACCTTACCATACTGCGTAAGCAATTCTGTAAGCTGGGCTTTCATAAAGTGAAAGTAGCTATTCCAAGAAGCCTTTTCTGGGCATTTCCCTGTATGAAGCCCCGTAAATCCTGTGGGATAATCGTCGCGAGTCCAGTCTATCAATGAATAGTACAAGTGTAGCCCCACCCCTTGTCTGTGGCATTCATCGGCAATCTGCTTCACGATATCGCGCCCATAGGGAGTATGCATGATATTGTAAGGACTTTGCTGCGTGTTCCACATTGAAAACCCATCATGATGGCGAGTTGTGAAACACAGGTAGCGTGCGCCTGCATCCTTGATAGCTGCCACCCAAGATTTCGCGTTAAAATCGTGTGGATAGAAAGCATTAGCAGCTTTGGCATATTCATCACGATGAATGTCTTCATTCTGCATATACCATTCTCCTTGGCCAAACATACTATAAATTCCCCAATGGAGGAAGATACCAAATCTAGATTCTGCAAAATTGGATCGTGCTTGCAAATTTCCCGATGTGGGTATATAAGTTTGTTTATTTCCAGTCTGTGCATGCAGCTCTACTGGAAGCGAGAACAAGATGACACATAAAAAACTTATTACGATTCTTTTCATACAAATGTAGGATAATATAATGATGAGCAAAAATACGATTTTTTATGTACACTACCCGCCTAGACTGCACAGTTTTTTGTAATTTTGCAGACAAAACAGAATCAGTTGGCTGGCTTGTCGTGTGCATTTTCATAGACAGGGACATGCGATGTTTTCATCTTTCCGTTAGGCATAAACCTAGCGAGAAGCGCATCATCTTTGTCTGCCTGAAGGATGCAGGAGGAAAGTCCGGGCAACACAGAGCACTCTGCTTCCTAACTCGAAGCCGTCTGTAAAGGTGGATTAGTGCAGAAGAAAACAACCGCCATTTCTGCTACTTGCAGGAAAAGGTAAGGGTGAGAAGGCGAGGTAAGAGCTCACCAGGCATGTGGCGACACATGTGCTGTGCACATCAGAGGTTGAAAGTTCATGTATACCAGCGTCAGAGGGCTGCTCGTCCGATGATGATTCCAATCATCTCGCTGGAGGGTAGAACGATACAGCTTGTTGGCGACAGCAAGCGCGGATAAATGACAAGCGCTATAGTTGCCCTTGGTAACTATAAGCACAGAACCCGGCTTATAGGCCGACTGATTCTTTTTTATTTTCTGACGACACTGATTCCCCCTATTATTTATTCATCAATTCCGCTCACATCTGAGCCGAGTACGCCCTTACTATGCGCCCTTATATTGGTAAAGAATATTGACATTCTGTTTTCTCAAACTAGAATGGAAATAGCCTTGTATATAGCTAGGAAATCCTTATCTGTGCATCGAAATAAAACGATTCGCCCAAAAAGAAAATACGACATGGGCATCTAGCATTTCCTTCTTGGGCATAAAAGAATCATTGAAAGGCCATATTCAGCCGCCATTATGGGCATAATGTGAGACAAAACGCGTGAAGGCGAAGTGCATTAAGTACGTATCCTGCTGATTTTCAAACTATTCAAAAATTCCTCACTATTCACATATTTAGAAACGTTTATCGGAAACGTTATAAATACGAGAATGGTGAGGGATTTCATTGATCATAATGTAACAACAATATCCTCAGTTTTCAATCCAGCCTCCTTCAGTAGATACGCCTCTTATCGAGATATCAAGTCGTTGTTCTAGACGTGAATTAGTAAAAAAGAGGATGTTCGTTTCTCCGTTTTCATCAGTCTTTACCGACGGGTTCCAATAAAGTGTACGACGGCGATCTGATGGATTGGGCAGATCAAAACGGCGATAATCTGGAGAATAAAACTCAGAATGAGATGCAAAGCCCTGTACGAGACGACGCTCCGTACCGCGCACACTTTTCACGCGATATAGGTTGGGTTGTTCGTAAATGTAAAGCATATATCTGTTGGCCACAGAAAGGAGTTTGTCTTTTCCCATCACGGCATCTTCTCTTTGAGCATTAGGCACAAAGCAAATGCTTCGATAATTGTCCGCAAAATTATTGAAGATATTATCATTGTATTGCAACAATCCATCTTCATACCATGCTACGTTGTTGAGATAGATTGTTACATAATTCGCTTTGTACTCTATTCTTGGTCTTTTATAGAGTTTGTTCGTTACAGCATCGACCTTCCTCTGCTCATCTGGAGGAAGATTCTCTTTCAGAGCTTCGGGCAACTTTTTAAAGAGATCTGATTCTGTATTACTTTCAGGAAAGATTGCAGAACCACCACTATTAGAGTCATATTGCTCAGGAGCATCCTTATCATCCTCTTCTTCAAAATGTCCATTAGGTTTATAGAGTCCATAGCGTGTAACACTGAAATTATGATCAAGCATAGGCAAGAGTTCACCTAGATCGGGAGTGGCCTTTCCGCTATCTTTCAGTTGCTCCACAATTTGAGCCACATTGTAGTATTTGATGGCACGATCTTCTCCATGATGTTCACCACCATTCCATGTGTATCTACCTCCTGTAAATCCTCGATATTTCCCTTTAATGCTTACTTTAGCTTCATTGAGGATTGTAGGAACAGTTCGTGGAATAGTGTCTGTCCATTGAAACGTATCGGGGGTGTCAGTTTTGCTATAGACTATAATGCTATCCTTTTGCATGGGAATGGACAAATGCAAATCAGAAGCTGCGAAAGCACGTGGACGAGGTGCGAACCATTGATCAATTGCAAGGCGTGACCATGAAGCATGATCCTTGTCGCTTCGAATGGAAAATTGCATATAGTAATCGCCCTTAAAGTCGGCAAAATTAGCAAAAGAGAATTTCCCATTTTCATCCGTGCAAGTATTTCCTTGCAAAGTTTTCCCATTCAGAGAATAAGCAAGCATCTTTAAATTGTAATTCTTCAAAGGATGTAAGCGATTGTTGTCTGCATATAGCGTACCTCTCAAAATAGGGACTTCCTCTATAGGTTGCTTTAGATCAAAAGGCGCTTTGCCACACATAGTAGAGAAATGATTGGCTGTCCATCCTTGTACCATAAGCAAGAGATCGAGCATACGACGATGTGCTGCATCATTTTTCACGAAATAGAGATCAGGACGTGACACACACCCTTTTATCTCAGAAGATAGGAGCAAATCTGCCTCTACGCCCCCATCATTTGTATCGGTGATATTACCGCTTGCATCACGCACAGCTATAGAGAAAACAGTCTGGACGGGATGTTGCTTAGCATCTTTTAGCTGTATTTTCACCACTGCAGGCTCAAATGCTTCATAGAATGCCTTGTTTTGTTGCATGCTAACACTTACGCGCTTGTTCTCTTCTTCGGTAATAGGCATCCAAATTAGTCGAGTGCTATAACTCTGCCCTTTTACATCAAAGAGTTCTATTCGATTCACTCCCCCACGCAAGGCTTTTCTCGGCACAAACACTTCTGTACCATTCGGGATCACCGTAAGCGTGTCAAAATAGCACACCTTCTCTCTGCTTATTACAGCCAAACCTAACAAACTATTTGCTGCAATGGCAGAATCATTGGCTTGCACTTTAATATTCACACCATCAGTGAGAGGCTCTGCATGTAATGCATAAGAGACGGCCGTTGCTGGAAGAGCGAAAGTATTACGAGATGCATTCTTTATCCTAACAAAGCCATTTTCTTGCTGAGCAGAGAGCACGAACGTGCCACGTCCACCATATTCTGGTTGGAATTCACTTAACACATTCCCCTTATCATCACATAGTTGCAGCGTATCATTCATACCATTTCCCATTCCATCAGTAAGTTGGTATGCGATATATTGTTCTACCCCTTTTGCTCTACTTCCGCCTTCAGGATAAAAATTAAGCACATATTCCTTTCTATCTGTCATGGTATAAGGACGCGGCATTGCGATAGTTACGCCTTTACGCTTTTCTGGAACAGGTAAAGATAAATGTAACAAATCACTTGTCTGCTTCTGAGTATTATTACCATCAAATCCAAAAATCGGAACTACACGCGAAAAGATGGCCGGTTCATCCCAATTGGTCATTTCCCTTGTATAGGCTCTTACTTCATAATAACCTGGCATCACAGGACGTTTCAGACTAAAACATCCATCAGCTTGTCCAATTGAATCCAACCGGAGCATTTGTTTCTCTATAAGACCACCATCTGCATTCAGCAATTCTACATACAACACGCGACTCAAATCCGTAGGCCGTAGGCTTGAAGCTCTCACAACGTAAGCCTTATACCACAACGTATCTCCCTCTACATAACTCGTATTATCCATGTGCAAATAGACTTTTTCACGTGGATATTTGCGGTCAAACCCCGAAGTGGCTTTAAATAAATCAAATAGTTCCTCCGCCGTTTGCTGCTGGGCAAAGGTGGGAAGATTGAAAAGCAATAGGAAAAAGAAGATATACTTTTTCATGATAATAGAGTTTATAAAACACAGACTTTAATCGGTGTGAAATCCTATTTCTAGTCTTTGCTGTTGTAGCAGACTTAGGAGTAGAGAACTGCATAACTCTGTCACACGATTGGGCAAAGTCCTGATAATCCTTTTCCATCTGTTCCACGGTCAAGGTTTCCGCTATCTTGTCAATGTTCTCGGTTTTAAGATGCAGGTCTACATTGTATTTTTTGCAAGTTCTTTGCTCTTTTTGAGCAAGATCTGTGCTTTTGCTTGACTTTGCTGAGCATCATCTGATGAACATGCATGAAATACACAAGAGATAAGAATGGCTATAAATATAGCAAAGATGATTTTATCTTTTTCAATGTAACTGTTTTAAATATTTGTAGATGTTAATAGCTTATCGATAAACGTCCGCAAAGATAACACTTAACCAAACAGGTTGCAAGTGTCCTCCGTCTGACTGTGACAATTTAGTTTTTTTGTTTTGTCCTGATATTCAATAAGAAAATATTATTCCATAAAGCAAAAATTGCATCAAATTGTCACAAAAAAACATTTGAGGAATACGCAAATTTTATATACGCACTAACCAACGCAGGCTCTTAATCTGATAATTCGCCTTTAATAGCACTATAAACACAACACCATTAAGCAAAACACGGAACTTGAAATATACAACACATGCCCTAATACCATTACTCATTTCTCTTTTCCATGTTGTAAAGATGAAGAATGACAGGCTTTACAATATACAAAGAATGTGCAGTATAGGATGTATTTGTGTAGGAAGCGCATCATCCCTGTTTACGAAGCACAATTCTATCTATGCACTCTTTCTGCAAGGCCTTATTCTTCCCCTTGTGAAAAACTCTTCCGTTCATCATTTACTCACCTACAGAGTAAGGAGACTGTCGTGTGGACTATCTTCCTTTTTTCTTGAGTAAGCCCCCTTATTTTGCTTTCTCAGCGCGAAGACACTGTCTTTCTTCGGGGCACGAAAATATTCTCTCTGCATAGATAAGAAATTCCCCTTGTGAACGGCGAATTTCGTAAGCTGCAAACGGAGTGCTCCGAACCTCGTCATTATCATGCTAAAAACTAAGCCATTCCGTTTCTATTTGAAGACTTTCCCATCGTTCACCGGGCGGTGAACGATCAGTCACCGAGCGGTGAACGTTCAGTCACTGGGCGGTGAACGATCAGTCACTGGGCGGTGAACGATGGAAAGATGGAGATTTGAGGACGGCAAGATGGAGATTCGTGAACAGCAAGATGTACATCTGTGGACAGCACATACGAAGTCAACAAAGCGTTGCTCTGGATCAGGAGGAGCTTGGGCATCGTGACATTCTGCAGAGCCAACAAACTGGTAAGGATTTCACCCATACTCACCGATAAGGAGAGGATGAAGAGCATACGGAAATACCATAAAGAAAGGCAAGCGTATGGGCCATTAGCCTATACGCTTGCCTTTCTCGGCCTGTAGAGAAAGCACTATTTGCGTGGTAAGATTTTGTCCTCTCAGCAATTACAACGAACCTTAGCGATTCTATTCATTCTGATGATAGGATTTGCATGGTATGGGAAGTGTACTTTTGATAAAAATGTTGCTCTCCCCGAAAACGGGGAGTTGGAGGTGATTGAACATCGCAGGCGATGTGACAGAATTGCCACTCTATATGCAGGATAGGAACACGTTACTTTTTTTCATCATATCAACCAAATTATCCGCTGCCCCTAAACATGCGTTGAGAGAATAGGCACAAAAAAAATTGACTGTCTCACGACAATCAATCTTTTACTAACCTTAAATCTAATACCATGAAAAACAATGCAAAAGTAGAGCTTATCACCTAACTATGCAAGCAATAGGAAAGCTTTCTCTCCTATTTTTAATATATTTTCATTACATCATGCTATTTTTGCCACATTATGTTATCAATACACATGATTATTCTTCATCGCGCATCTGACGGAGCAAATCTTTCTGATGTTCTGTAAGATTTTGCGGCAACGTCACATTATAGGTAATGATTAGATTGCCAAACGTACCATCGGGCTTCTGATACCCTTTACCACGTAAGCGAATTTTGGCACCATTCTGAGTTTCAGGTTTTACCTTCAGTTTTAATTTACCCTCTTGCGTTTGAAGGATGATATCACCACCTAAGAGAGCTGTATACATATCAATTGACACCGTCGCATGAGCATCAAATTGTTCTGGTGAAGTATACGAGCGAGAACGGCTGCGTGAACTGCGACCTGCAGTTTTACCAAACAAGTCTTCAAAGAAAGAAGAGAATCCCCCTCCTGCTCCGCTAGTAAATTGACTAAAGTCAAAGCCATCTTCCCCCGTTCCGCTATAATAGAAGTGTCCACCTCCATCAGCGCCACCTTGTGCTTGTTGTTCAAAAGCATCAGCTTGCTGCCATTGTTCACCATACTTATCGTATTTCTTTCTCTTTTCTGGATCGGATAGCACAGCATAGGCTTCAGTCAAAGCTTGAAACTTTGCTTTCGCCTTAGGATCGTCGGGATGAAGGTCGGGATGGAACTGTTTGGTTCGTTTCAGATAAGCCTTACGTAGATCAGCTTGAGGTATGTCTTTTGACACACCCATGATTTTGTAATAATCTATGAATGCCATAAGTCGAATGTTTTTATTTATCAATCAAGCATACAAAAGAAATGCCACAAAGAGGTCGTGACAGCGTTAAATCGTTGTATTTTTCGTTTTTGCCCCTACTCTTTCCTTATATATGAGAGTTTCTTCGTAATTTTGCTCAAAAGAATACTCACATTTTAATAAATTAAAACCTATGTATACCGTAGACGAACTCAACGACAAACTAATAGATCTTGCTTTTTCCGAAGATATTGGCGATGGCGACCACACCACCCTCTGCTGCATTCCCCAAGACGCAATGGGAAAGTCGAAGCTTTTAATTAAAGAAGAGGGTATATTGGCAGGTATGCGCATTGCCAAGGAGATATTCCATCGTTTCGATCCGACCATGCAAGTGGAACAATTCATAAATGATGGCGAACACGTAAAGCCAGGCGATGTGGCCATGATCGTAACAGGAAAAGTTCGTTCATTGCTTCAAACGGAACGCTTAATGCTCAATGTAATGCAACGCATGAGCGGCATTGCCACCATGACACAAAAATACGTAAAACGCCTAGAAGGCACAGGCACTCGTGTGCTTGACACACGCAAGACCACACCAGGTATGCGCATGCTTGAAAAAGAGGCTGTCAAGATTGGCGGAGGATGCAACCACCGCATCGGACTTTTTGACATGATTCTTCTCAAAGACAATCACATCGACTTCTGTGGCGGTATTGCCAATGCTTTGGATCGCTGTGCTGCTTATCAAAAGGAAAAGGGCCTTCACTTGAAAGTGGAAATCGAATGTCGCTCTTTTGACGAAATTAAGCAAGTAATGGCTCATGGAGGCGCAGACCGCATCATGCTCGACAATTTCTCCGTAGCCGACACTCGCAAGGCTGTAGAACTGATTGATCACAAATTTGAAACAGAATCGAGCGGTGGTATCACTTACGATACGATCCGCAGCTATGCCGAATGCGGTGTAGACTTTATTTCCGTTGGCGCTTTGACCCACTCGGTCAAAGGGCTTGATATGTCGTTTAAAGCTTGCTAATTCTGCTTCACTTATGAACACCCATTCTTTTAAAAAAGCCCTTACCGCCGTAGCAGCCAGCGTTGCCCTGTTTTTGGCTCCTACCGAAGCTCAGGCTTGCACCAGTTTCTTAGTAGGAAAGAATGCTTCTGCCGATGGCTCTGCTTTCATCACTTACAATCAAGACGATTATGGAATGTTTGGGCGTCTGCACTATCTCCCCGCAGCCCAACATGCCAAAGGCGAGATGCGCAAAATCTATGACGGCGATACCAATCACTATCATGGAGAAATAGCAGAAGCGCCTTACACTTATGCCGTAATGGGCTATATCAACGAGCACCAAGTAGGCATCACCGAAACGACCTTTGGCGGACGTTCGGAATTGGAAGATCCGAAGGGCATTATTGACTATGTCAGCTTGATGACTATCGCCTTACAACGTTCTAAGACCGCCCGTGAAGCCATTCGAGTAATGACTTCTCTAGTACAAGAATATGGCTATGCCTCTGAAGGGGAAAGCTTCTCCATTGCCGACCCCAACGAAGTATGGATTCTAGAAATGATTGGTAAAGGTCCCAAAGAGAAAGGTGCAGTATGGGTAGCCATACGCATCCCCGACGATTGCATTGCTTGTCATGCTAACCAAAGCCGCATCCATCAGTTTAATATGAAGGATAAGAAGAATGTAATGTATGCCAAAGACGTCATCTCCTTTGCCCGCAAAAAAGGCTACTTCACAGGCAAAGATGCAGACTTCTCATTCGCAGATGCTTATGCTCCTGCTGATTTCAGCGCTATTCGTTTCTGTGAAACTCGCGTTTGGAGTTTCTACAACAAATGGGTAAATGGAATGGAGCAATACTTAGACTACGTGGATGGCAAGCACATCGGTCAAGCGAAACCCATGCCGCTTTACTTTAAGCCTAAGCAGAAACTTTCCTTACAGGATGTAATGAACTCCATGCGTGATCATTACGAAGGTACTCCTTTCGATATCACCAAAGATGTAGGTGCTGGTCCATACGAAGCCCCCTACCGCCCCACTCCACTTGTGTGGGAACATAAAGGGAAGAAGTATTTCAACGAACGCCCCATCTCCACACAGCAAACGGCTGGAACTTATGTGATTCAGTTACGCGCTTCCTTACCCAATGCGATTGGAGGAGTGCTTTGGTATGGCAATGACGATCCTAACATGGTGGCCTACACCCCCGTATATTGCTGTGCATCAAAAGCACCAGAATGCTACGACCCCAAGGATGCGAGTGACGTGAAATTCTCATGGAATTCTGCTTTTTGGGTAGAGAACTGGGTATCCAACATGACTTACCCACGCTACTCTCAACTTTTCCCAAGTGTAAAAGCAGCTCGTGAAGAATTGGAAAGTAAATATGCTAGTCAACAGGCCGAGATAGAAGCACAAGCAAAGACGCTACTTTCCCAAGATCCAGCACGTGCCAAGGCGTATCTCACAGATTATTCCGCTCAATGCGCCAAGCAAATGATGAATCGATGGAAACAATTGGGAGAATATCTCATTGTAAAATTCAATGACCAATCCATTAAGCCTGAGAAAGATGGCAAATATGAAATGACTCCCGATGGTTTGGGCAAAGCAGTAGAGCGTCCTGGATTCAATGAAAACTACCGCGAGGTTATTACCAAAGAGACAGGCGATAAATACCTAATACCTTCAAGCAAATAATCTCCCTCACTTACACATTTTACTAGAAAGTATATAAAAATTATACAGTTATAGAGAAGTGCCCGCATCTAGCTTACTAGAGTCAAGCTGATGCGAGCACTTCTTTCATGCCATTTTCACCTCTACTATTTTAATAACGGCTCTTGGCAATAAATCTAACGAAAGATACATGAAAGGCCTTATTTTATTGAAACAACTATTAATAGCGTAAGCATCCCATACAAAACAGATAGCATAGAATGCTTACCCAACAACACCATCAGACATATAAAACAAAGATTTTTTGACTTTCGTTTTGCACTTCCCCCTCCTTGCAGTATCTTTGCAGAAAATTACAATAGCATAACGCAATGTTAATAGACAAAATACAATCATTACTTAGCGAGGTTGCAAACCTGCAAGCATCCGATGCAAAAGCACTGGAAGAGCTACGCATCAAATACCTCAGCAAGAAAGGTGTAGTAAATGAGCTAATGGGAGAGTTCCGCAACGTAGCTGCCGATCAGAAGCGTGAGATTGGCATGAAATTGAATGAACTCAAGACTGCGTTGCAAGACAAACTTAATGAGCTTCGTAGCAATCTTGCTACCCAGGAAGAAGATCATTCAGACCTTGACTTGACGCGCACTCCCTACCCTATTGCTTTAGGTACTCGCCATCCACTATCTATTGTCAAGAATGAAATTATAGACATCTTCTCACGTCTAGGCTTTTCTATTGCCGATGGTCCCGAAGTAGAAGACGATTGGCACGTATTCTCATCGCTCAACTTCGCTCCAGATCATCCCGCACGCGATATGCAAGATACCTTCTTCGTTGAACAACATCCCGACATCGTATTGCGTACACACACGAGTTCTGTACAAAGCCGTGTCATGGAACATTCAAAGCCACCTATCCGTGTGCTTTGCCCTGGACGTGTATACAGAAACGAAGCCATCTCTGCGCGTGCCCACTGTTTCTTCCACCAAGTAGAAGGTCTCTACATCGACAAGGACGTGAGCTTCACCGACCTCAAGCAAGTATTGCTCACCTTTGCTCGTGAGATGTTTGGTCCCGACACGAAGATTCGTCTTCGTCCATCCTACTTCCCCTTCACTGAGCCTAGTGCAGAAATGGATATTTCTTGCAACATCTGTGGTGGCAAAGGATGCGCTTTCTGCAAGCAGACAGGTTGGGTAGAAATTCTCGGTTGCGGTATGGTCGATCCCAATGTTCTTGAATCTAATGGCATCGATAGCAAAATCTACAAAGGCTATGCATTCGGTATGGGTGTAGAACGTATCACCAACTTGAAATATCAAGTAAAAGACCTTCGTCTATTCTCCGAGAACGACGTTCGTTTCCTCGATGAATTCATGGCAGCAAACTAAGCTAAACTCTGATATTTCCTTATAGCTTATATACCAAGAGAAGTTTGAAAGCATCGTATTGCTTTTAGGCTTCTCTTTTTTTTAGCATGAGACTACAATGTATACTACCATTTGATTAATGCAGTTTTTTTCAAAAAGAGTGCATTGGGGGGACACCTATTACACTTTTTTCATTACTTTTGCTAGAAACATACTCTTCGATACTTCAAGGACTCAACATTATAAGGACCTAATCCATAGTATTCACATGAAAAACGTACTATTACTCGTCTCTACCATTCTGTTATTTGTCTGTTGCACGTCTTCTAAGGAAAGAAAGACTTTGCAACAGGCTGAATCCGTTGTATACACTACACCAGATTCTGCAAACAAACTCTTTAAACAAGTATCGTTTTCAAACCTTCGTTCGGAGAAAGATAAGGCCTATTATGCACTTTTGAAAAGCATCATTGCATACAGACTCTACGAAAGACAACCCCTGCGTGACATTAACTATGCTCTATCTTACTATAAACAACATAGCGACTATCGCTATCTTCAAATGGCCTACTTCTATCATGGAGCTGTCAACAATGAAAACGGAGGAGATATTATAGTAAGTATGCGCGATTTTAAAGAAGCTGAAATGCTAATCTCCAAGACGTGTAATAAAGTTCTTGAATCATATATTTATAGCGCCTTAATCGGAATATTCTTTTCGCATAATGTCAACAATCTTGGTCTTGAATACTCTAACAAAAGTATTGCACTCGCAAAGGCTATGAATGATAAGGAAACTTTATCTGGGGCATATGGAAACAAAGCTATATTCGATGAACGTATGAACAAAATTAATCGCGCATGGCTAAATTACAAGCTTTCTCTTAAATATATCGATAGCGTAAAGTATGTTGTCGACAAAGCATACACATATCAAAATATAGCTTTCTTCTTTGACAATCGATCTGAAGAGAATAAGGCGAAAAAGTATTTTTCATTAGCTGCTCAGTGTAACCCGAATGATAGTTACATCGTACTTTGGAATAAAATGTATGCAAGCATTAATTTCATCCAAGCTCAACAAATCGCACAGAAATTATATTCTACTAACAATTTTGTACAGCGTAATCTATACACAATATTAGCACGCAAAGCACAGCAAGAAAGAAAATACCAAATATCATGCAAATACGCAAACATGGCTGATAGCATCAAAGATTTAATTGAAAGCGATCCAAATCAAGCCCATATTAGAAAGATACAAGAAGAATATCTACTTAAAAGCACAAATAATTCTAGACAAAGCACATGTCTTTTTTTACTTATAACAATAATATTTTTAGCCATCTTTACCTTTATCGCAATCACTTACATTCGGAAACATTACGAAAGGGAAAACGCTTCTCTCCAGCAAGAGATAGACAAACAGTTACACAAAGTTAACATTCTATCGTCGTCACTTTCAATGTTTAAAGAAAAGAGTGAAGAACACTCTAATATAATTGCCATTCAAGAAGAATCATTGCGTTTAGTTCGAGAAGAAATAGAAACCCTAAAGAAACAAAGCAAGAAACAACGCACTGAATCAAAAAAACTCCTTGAACAGATGATAAATGGAATAGACATCACAATTAGGCTCTTACAAGGAGGTAAACTAAAATTACTTGACAAGAAAGATAGACTTGATTTCATATTTCTGCATTCTAAGACCATTTCTACATTCAATGACGATTTCATATCATCAACAACTCCCCAAGAACAAATATTCTACATTCTTGTACACTTAGGTTTCAATCGAGAAAAAATACAACAAGTACTTTGCATCTCAGATGAATCATTTAGGAAAGTAAAGAGTAGATTACTACATAAGCTAAAATCACACACTGAGTTAATAGAAATTTGTGACAATTTGATGGTTTTATAGCTTCTACATTTGATATAATAACCTCATTATCAACAAATATCAATTTTACATCATGTCACACTCCCATATTTGATTCTTGCGTATAAAAGAATACCTTTCTAACTTTGCAACGCAAAATTAAACATTATAAAAAATGACTCTACTAGTATTCGCTCAGCAACTCATCTTAGCTTGTACAATTTTCTCTTTTACAAGTTTTGAAAAGTCGAATGTTTATTTCTACCCTAAGACGGGACAACCCAATCGACTCAATAACAAGCACGCGCCAGCTGCTCCCATTGCATCCTTACACGCGAACATAAGACAGACAACGAAGTCGTCTTGTCTTTTGAGGATGATACATTCTACTCTGGGACTTATCGAGTATGCGTTGAACATGCATATACAGGTAAAACAACAGTTACAATAGGTCATTTTTAAATAGTATGAAACGATTTATTTTTCTTACATTTTTATCTTTGTGCATTCTGCACTGCTATGGTCAGAATGCAAGCGAGAATGATACGCGAGCTTACGAGCAATATCTCACAAAGACATTTGCTCAGTACTACCCTCTTCCTATGTTGCAGAGGATTTACAAATACCTATCTACATACCCACAAAACTCCAATACAAAGGATCGATACATTTTCAATAATGATTCGATGGGAAGAGATTACCTCGGTGGTTGGGTCTCTGCCGATTGTTCCTCAGAAGGCCCAATCATGTGTTATACCGATACCTACCAAATAGGGAAAGAGCAAGGATTTCACACTTCACATAGGCATTATGACGATCGAGTCTTCCCAGATTCTCTTCGTTTTATATTTAAACAAGGATACGCAGAGTTTCGTACAAATTACCCTCAAAAGAGCGTAGCTCAAAAAGAAATAGTAGAAGCACTGATGGCTTTTGATAAGACTGCACACAACAAGCCCCTATTCTTTGCCGACATTCATAAGACATATAATGACGACATTGAAGCCTACGTGAAGGACATGTTTAAGACATCTATTTTGATTGACAATAGGCAGAATCAGCGATTCCTGCGCAAGCCATCTGCAGAGAAGCTACAGAATGATGCAGGTGTGAAATTTGTGATTGGTGTTGCACTCTACAAACTCTGGCTGACACAGCAAGGAAAAGACAATGAGCCTCGCAAGTAAAATAGTGGACTCTCCCCCTAAAATCAACAAAAGCAATCTATTCATCCATAAACAATTCACTAATAAAAACTTTACCAAAATGAAGAAATAATTTCTTTCACTCCTCCTTACTACAGGAGCAATCGCCACCTTTGTAACATTCCACGCATGTTCATCCGACGAGGCCAACGATCCTCAACCGATGAGCAAGTCACAACTTCTCTTGAAAAAGAGCAAAGAGTTCGCTCAGAAGTATAACGTAGACCTTGAAGTAAATGAGGCTCAACTCGAAAAGGTAGCAGACACGCTTTCCGTTGAACAGATGGAAAGAGATTAGCTTGGGCAAATCTAAATGCTCACATCAAAATGCAAAATTCCACCAAAGTAAGGACTTCGAATTCTCTTAGACTTAAAAGAAAACGAGCTGCTTTTGAATCGACTGCAATCAATAGACACTACGAACACACCGCTACTAACAACAACAGCATTAACGTTATCATTGATTACAACTTCGGCAATAGCGGAGGTGGATTAGTCCATGTAAGAATCTCCTATAAGGGGAGTGATGGACAAGCTTCGTTTATACCCATTGGATACACATCTTATGGATCAGACGAATGTGAATTTACTGCCACAGGTAGTGTATTCCTTTCTGGTGGACTTTACAAAGGTCTTATGCATGTTTGGATAGAGCATAGACGAAGTGGCGAATTTATTTGCAATGTAAATAGATAAAAGTATGAAAAAGATTCTTATTTCCCTTATCTTAGTCTGCGTGACTATCAACGCAGCTGGACAGAATAGTTCTATTGCTAAGAATGATTCTATTGCCTATGAACGTTATCTCTCAAGGACATTTGCTCAGTACTATCCTTTTCCCTTACTACAAAAGATTTACAAGTATATGGATGAGTATAGTAAGAATAACGCAGATGATCGGTTCGTACTAAAAGAATCTCACGATAATCCTGGATGGGCATTAGCAAACACAGCTCCAATTGGCGCATCAAGCGGCTCATCATCAACTGTAATGGTTGGCACTGATGGCGGTGGTGGTTCATTTCGCTCATATCGTTTTTACGATGACAGAGCATTTCCAGATTCTCTACGAACAGCGTTTAAGCTCGTTTATTCCGACTTTCGTAGCAAATACCCACAAAAGAGCGTAGCACAAAAAGAATTAGTAGAAGCGCTTAAAGCTTTTGACAAAACTGCACACAATAAGCCACTATTCTTTGCCGATATTCATAAGTCTTATAATGATGACATTGAAGCCTATGTAAAGGACATGTTTAAAACATCTATTCTGATTGACAACAAGCAGAATCAACGATTCTTGCGCAAACCATCTGCTGAGAAGTTGCAGAATGATGCAGGTGTGAAATTCGTGATTGGTATTGCACTCTACAAACTCTGGCTGACACAGCAAGGAAAAGACAATGAGCCTCACAAATAAAAAAGAGAACTATGAGAACAAAACTCTACCTCACGTTACTTGTCTTATCGTTATTTTTCCCTTTCTGCTCCGCTCAGAAAGTAAATGACAACGACACACAAGCTTACGAACAATATCTTTCGAATACATTTGCTCAATATTATTCTCTCTCAGCATTGCAAAGGGTTTACAAATATTTATACACTTATCAAAAAGAAGATCCTAAAGGAAAAGATCGATACATTCTCGTTGATAAGTCGAATGGTGGAGGTGACATAGTGCTTTGGGAACCAGCGGATAAGGAAGTTGAACTCCCTATTGCCACTTATCTAATTGGCAAAGATCAAGGATACTCCACCTCCCGTAGGCATTATGACGATCGCGCCTTTCCTGATTCTATTCGATTGATACTCAAGAGCAGATACGCACGATTTCGAAGACACTATCACAGAAAAAGCGTAGCTCAAAAGGAATTAATAGAAGCATTGAAGGCATTTGATAGAACTGCACATGATAAGCCCCTATTCTTTGCCGACATTCATAAGGCATACAATGACGACATTGAAGCCTATGTAAAGGACATGTTTAAGACATCTATCCTGATTGACAATAGGCAAAATCAGCGATTCTTGCGGAAGCCCTCTGCTGAGAAGCTACAGAATGATGCAGGTGTGAAATTTGTGATTGGTGTTGCACTCTACAAACTCTGGCTGACACAGCAAGGAAAAGACAATAAGCCTCACAAATAAAAAGAGAACTATGAGAACAAAACTCTACCTCACGTTACTTGTCTTATCTTTATTTTTCCCTTTCTGCTCCGCTCAGAAAGTAAATGACAACGACACACAAGCTTACGAACAATATCTTTCAAAAACATTTGCTCAGTACTACCCATTCTCTGTACTACAAAGAGTGTACAAATATTTGTACTCTTATCAAAAAGACGGTTGCACTGATGATCGATACGTCTTCACTGACGATTCAAAAGGCAGAGGCGAAATGGGGAATTGGGTGCCTGCGGGCGAAGGATTTCCTCCTGCCACCTATCTTGTTGGTAAGGAACAAGGCTTTGCTACCTCTAATAGGCACTACGACGATCGTGCTTTCCCTGACTCTATTCGCTTTATCTTCAAGCAAGGATATGCAGACTTCCGCTATAAATATCCAAGAAAAAGCGTTGCACAAAAAGAATTGATTGAAGCGCTAACGGCTTTCAACAAGATGGCAAGCAACAAGCCATTGTTCTTTGCAGAGATTCATCAGAAGTATAACGATGATATTGAAGCCTACGTGAAAGATATGTTTAAGACATCTGTTCTTATTGATGATAAGCAGAATCAGCGATTTTTACGAAAGCCCTCTGCTGAGAAATTGCAAAACGATGCAGGTGTAAATTTCGTGATTGGTGTTGCACTCTACAAACTCTGGCTGACGCAACAGAAAGCAATAGAATAAAATAGATTGCGCTCCGCATGGTTTTAAAACATTTCTGTTCAAAAGCATGCGGAGCGCAATGGCAAGCAATTAACTTTGCTAATCAACAAGAGTATTGCTCATTACTGCAAACTATTCCACCATGAGGAATCGCCCTTCAGGTACTTAGCAAACCATGAATAAATTACGTTGAGCCAAGCCATGCGCTTGTGGTAATCTACGATTACGTGGTTTTCACCCTCCACTTGTACATAGGCTACATCGCGGCCTAAAATCTTCAAAGCTGTGAAGAGTTGCTGACTTTCATTGGTCGGCACGTTGGTATCGGCTGTGCCATGAAGCAGGAGCAAAGGAGTGTGAATCTTATCTGCATTAAATAGAGGCGACTGCTTTACATACAAGTCAGGATTATTCCATGGGAAACTGCCATATTGTGCTGTTTCTCCATAAGAATATCCCCAATATCCACCACCCCAATAGCTAGCGATGTTGCTAATACCAGCATGAGCTATAGCCGCAGCAAAAATATCTGTACGCGTTTGCAAATACTCTGTCATGAAGCCACCATAAGAGGCACCAATACAACCGATATGTTTACTATCGACGAAAGTATGTTGCTTGCAAAATTCTTTTACACCTTGTATGATATCATCTCCCGATTCATGTCCCCAAGTGTTGACATGACGAGCAGCGAATTCCTGGCCATAGGCAGTTGTTCCGCTAGGATTAAGCACATAGACCACATAGCCTTGACTGGCAAAAGTTTGGAACGGATACCACGACTCCAGCATATTCTGTGAAGGCGAGCAACCACCATAATAGTATACAATCATGGGATACTTTTTGCTTGCATCAAAATCGGGAGGAAGCAAATAAAACCCATCAATAGAATCGCCACGAGTGGCTTTAAACTGCCAACTTTTACTAGGAGCAATCGCCACATCTTTATAGAGTTCATCGAAGTCGATGCTACCCACGCGTTTGGTCTCAGGTTTCAGTTTATTCAGCTGGCAAGCATACATATCGCGAGCACGCTGCGGAGTTTGACCAAAGAATACAGCCCTAGGAGCAGACTTTGATGCCGTAGAAAAAGTAACATCTTGCACATAAGTAACAGGCAAAGAGAATTTACTCACCTGACGCGTCAGCGGATTCAAACGGAAGAGATTGCGTCCCATGCGATCGTCGGCGGTGAAATAAATCTGTCCGTCACCAGGATTCCATTCGTAGTCGGAAACGGAGGGATTGAAGTTGCACAACAAAGGAGTAACCTTACGACTTGCTATATCATAGAGATATAGGCGCATATCGAATGATTGTGGTTGCTGTCCAGGCTTTACTTCGCTACCTATTCCATCAAATGAGGCGGGAGAAGCTGAAATTAGCAACTGCTTGCCATCGGGCGAGAAGCGACCTCCTCCGATAAAGGTTGTATCATTCAACAAAGTATCAACTTTACCCGTATAAGCATCCATACGAAGGAAGGAAGTACGAGATATTGGCAACTTACTTACATCGGTACGCGAATACTGAAGAAGCAAGTTGCGACCATCGGCCGATATGTCGGCACACCAAACACTTTCCGACCCATACGTAAGACGCTGAAGAATTCCACTCTTTAGGTCGTAGCGCCAAAGGCTATTGCGATTTCTCCAACCTGGTTGACGATCGTCAGGCTCCATGATACGCTTTAGCCCATTCTGCGAGGATTTTCCTTCTTCTGTTTTGTTGAAAATTAAATAATCTTCCTTGGGCGAGATAGAGAATCCTCCATCAGGCAAATTATCAGCCAACACACGCTCTTTGCCATCGGCAGGCGTGTAGACCACGAGTTCTTTGCCCGTTCCGCTATTGCGCGTATAATAAAGCACATCTTTCGTGCCGGGGAGCCATGATAGAGATAGATATTCATTGCGGTGAAGGAGTTCACGCCCATTTTGCACCTCTGTCAGTGTGGTTGTATATTGTGTGGTGCCATCCTTGCGAGTATAATAACTTACTATTACCAAATACTTGCCACTAGGCGAGAGAGCCACACTGCGATAATGATTGCCCCAAGTTTGCTGACCGATGGTAAAAGGGCGTTTCCCCGTGGGATTCACCTGCACATCTTTCAAGTTATCGCCAATAATACATACGTCGAAAGAATCCTTATCCGCTTTCTGCGTAAAGACTTGCAGCGTCAAGTCGGCACGACCAGGAATAAGCGTCAGTTGTTTGTCTGCACATTCTTTTCCATCAACAAACAATTTATAACTATGCAGATTTTTTACCTCCACACGTGCTTTTACATATCGAGGAGTCTGCACGCTAAACTGAAGCACTCTCAACTGTGGAATACTATCAGCACCCACCGTCAAAGCATCGCCATGTTTTATCGTGATAGATGAAGTCTTACGTACAATGCTTGCTTGTACCATTCGACTATTTTGTTGCAAAGCCTCTTGCACATCATAGGCCTTACCTTTCATATTTACAGAGTCTGTCTCAAAAGGACGCTGTATGCCATAAGGTCCTTGCATCTGTGCTTGACTTACAACTAATGTATCGGTCGGGATGCACGATGTAAGAGACATCAATAAGGGTAAAATGATCATCTAGATTATGTATTGTTAGTTTTTTTACAACTTAGAGGACTATTAAGGGTAGTTCTATAAATTCTGAAATTTATGGTACCCAATTCTGATATGCGATTTGCATGGTCTTGAAAGCGTCTAGTTTCTATTCTTTCGGAAGTCTGCGCTTAGATTCCCTCTCGTTCGCGTCCCATCAGTTGAAAATCTTTCTTGCGTAGTTTAAAGCTGTTCGTCAAATACTTGTCTCGTACCACTTGATTTGCGGCTAATTCCTCTGGAGTTCCTTGAAAAAGAATACGACCTTCAAATAGCAAATAAGCTCGATCTGTGATACAAAGTGTTTCCTCCACATTGTGGTCGGTAATCAAGATACCAATATTGCGATCTTTGAGTTTCCATACGATGTATTGAATATCTTCCACAGCAATGGGGTCAACGCCAGCAAAAGGTTCATCTAGCATAATAAACTTCGGATCAATGGCCAAGCAGCGAGCTATTTCCGTTCGACGACGTTCACCACCTGAAAGTTGATCGCCTAAATTTTTACGCACTTTCTGCAATCGAAACTCTGCGATGAGACTTTCCAATTTTTCCTTTCTGTATTCCTTGGAACATCCTGTCATCTCGAGCACAGAGGCAATATTATCCTCTACACTCATTTTGCGAAATACCGAAGCTTCTTGAGCCAAATAGCCAATCCCCTTTTGTGCACGCTTATACACGGGATCTTTCGTTATTTCTTGGTCGTCAATAAAGATACGTCCTCCATTGGGCACAACAAGTCCTGTTGTCATATAAAACGAGGTGGTCTTTCCTGCTCCATTGGGGCCTAAAAGTCCTACAATCTCGCCTTGCTTTACATCGAACGACACTCCATTTACCACCGTACGCTTTCCATACTTCTTTACCAAGCCCTCGGAGCGGAGCACCATGGAAGTTGTCTCAGTGGACGGAACTGACATTGGAGAAGGTACACGTTCGCTCCCTGCGCCCTTATCTGAGACTTTCTCAGACGAAGTATGATGTGATTGCAAGAATGAAATCATATTCTTAGGTAGTACTTACTTTAGTGGGGGATTTAGTCTGCTTCTATTCTACTCGAACAACTAATCTCATCCGAGCAATATATTAGGGGTAGTTCTAATCATCCTGATTTTTGCTTTCTGAAGGTCTGATAGACACACAATGCAACTTATCAGAATAATTAGAGCCACCCTAGACAAGCATACTAAACCCGAATGACAATTACTTATAAAGGAAACGTTTAATACTTCTCTTCGGGGTCTTTTCAAATTCAGTTTGATGAATTTCCATTGCGGAAATGCGCTCATAAGCAGCCACCATGGTATTGATATCCTTGCGATTCTGCTCCATGGTCATCCTTAATCCATTCTCGTCGAGACCATCTTTCTGTGCCAAGTCGAAATCGGGATAGATGAGTGCCACGAGTTTTTCACCACGCTGCACCACGATGCTTTCGTTCACGTAGGGTAACGTGTTGAGCTTATCCTCAATTTCTTCAGGGTAGATATTCTGACCCGAAGCGCCCAAAAGCATATTCTTGCTACGTCCGCGAATGAAAAGATTACCTTCATCATCCATCACACCGAGATCGCCCGTATGATACCAGCCATCCTTGAGTGTAGCAGCAGTAGCTTCTTCATTTTTAAAATAGCCTAACATCACGTTTTCGCCACGGGTAAGGATTTCTCCCACTACGTGTTGCGGATCTTGGCTATCAATCTTTATTTCCATGCGAGGAGCGGCCTTACCACAAGATCCTTTACGAAAACGCTGCCAATCTTCATACGAGATAATCGGCGCACACTCCGTAGCGCCATAACCCACAGTATAGGGGAAATGAATCTTATGAAGCAAATCTTCCACTTCACTATTGAATGCGGCACCACCAATAATAATTTCGTAGAATTGGCCACCGAAGGCATCTACCAAATGCTGACGAATTTTGTCTAGTATGCGTCCACTAATAAAGGGCATCTTCAGTAGCACCTTCATACTTGGTGTCTGCAACCTAGGCAACACGTTTTTCTTGATAATTTTCTCAATAATCAGAGGTACGGAAATTATCACAACGGGCTTGATTTCACCAAAAGCTTGCAACACAATCTTAGGCGATGGAATGCGCGTAAGATAATATACATGACATCCATGTAGAAACTCAAATATAAATTCGAAAGCCATGCCATACATATGTGCCAATGGAAGCATGGAAATCACAGGATTGCCACGCTTTACTTTATGACCAAGCACCTCAATCGCGAACTGATAGTTCGACCACAATGCGCGAAAAGGAATCATCACCCCCTTTGAGTTGGAGGTCGTACCGCTTGTATAGTTAATCAACGCCAAAGCGTCAGGATTGGGTGTATGGGGATAATTCACATGTTCCTTGCGGAAGAACTTGGGATATTTACGACCGAAAAATTCGTTGAGTCGCTCGCGAGCCTCCGTTAGTTTTTCTGTACGTGACACGAGCAAAGAATAGTCGGGAATATTAATAATGCCTTCCAAATGGGGCATTTGCTCCGCATCGAGCTCTGGCCACACCATATCGCCCACAAAAAGGATCTTCGCCTCTGAATGATTCACGATATCGTGTACTTGCTGGGCCTTAAACTCATGAAGAATAGGCACAGCCACAGCACCATACGTAAGTGTAGCAAGAAATGCCGTTGCCCAATGCGCACTATTTCGTCCGCAAAGAGCTACCTTATCACCCTTTTCCACACCTGCATTTTCAAACAAAATATGGAGCTTCTCTATTTTTCGGGCTACGTCCTTATATTGTAACGTCACGCCTTGATAATCGGTCAATGCATCAAAATCCCAATTATTTTTTAGGCTCTCTGCTATCAGATCGACAAAATCGGTATATGTTTCCATTTATTACTATTGAGAAACCAAAGTTTTACCGCCTTGGCACATTATACAAACTTTTGTGCAAAAATAAGAAAAAACTATTGGTAAAGTGGCATTTCCTCTCAATTATTTCATCTAGGCTTACCATTTAGCCCAAAAAAGCCGTACTTTTGCATGCAACATCTCCCTCTCTCGGGGAATTAACCATTCTTTTATCATCACACAATGGACAAACAAAAGAAAATATGGATTGTCGTTGGAGGAGGCTTATTGGTACTAGCCGTCCTTCTCTATTGGCTCTTTTTCTCCAACTTTGCTTCTGTCAAGAAAGAGGCATACGTTTATATCGACTCTGACGATACCGTTGACTCCGTCTTTCACAAACTTGATCTCACTGCAAAACCATCTCAAATGATAGGATTTCGTACCTGTGCTGCATTACTACAATATAGCAGTCATGTTCACCCAGGTCGCTATCAAGTGAGCCACATCGGAAGTTTGCGTCTGCTTCGCAACTTGCGTGGAGGCCGTCAATCCCCCGTAAAGCTGGTTATTCCCGTAGTACACACTATTGACAACCTCGCTGCACGCCTTTCCGACCAATTAGAAACAGACTCCGCCACGCTTGCACGAGCCTTTAAGCAGGAAGCCTTGCTTCGTCCGCTTAATGTCAACACTGCCACTGTTGCCTGCCTATTTATTCCCAACACATACGAAGTCTATTGGAACATTACCCCCAAGCAGCTTCTCGAACGTATGAAGAAGGAACACGACAACTTTTGGACAGACACTCGCCGCAAGCAAGCCTCCGAAGCGAGATTAACCCCCGATGAAGCATACACTCTTGCCTCTATCGTGGAACAAGAATCGGCCAACGAGCAAGAACGCCCCATGATTGCAGGCATGTATCTCAATCGCCTACATCAAGGAATGAAGTTACAGGCCGACCCCACTGTAAAGTTTGCCCTCAAAAACTTCTCACTCCGACGCATCCTTATCAACCATCTAAGCGTCAATAGTCCGTACAATACATATCAACACGAAGGTCTACCCATTGGCCCAATATGTATTCCTTCACTCAACGCCATCCAATCTGTGCTCAACTACACACACCATAAATATCTGTACATGTGCGCGAAAGAGGACTTTTCGGGCACACACAATTTTGCATCCACTTATGAAGAACATACCGCCAATGCACGTCGATATGCAGAAGCACTTAACCAGCGAGGTGTAAAATAAGCGATGGAACAGACCGATAAAAAATGGAAAATTATCAAGAGCGACTACCTCATCCAACGTCCGTGGCTCACGGCACGACGTGACAAGGTGGAACTTGCTGACGGCCGCATCAACGATGAATATTATGTGCTCGAATACCCCGATTGGGTGAATGTGATTGCTATCACTCAAAATGGACAATTCATCATGGAACGCCAATACCGCCACGGCATGCAAGTGATGAGTACTGAGATTCCATGCGGAGTGATGGAAAAAGGGGAGACGCCTATCGAAGCTGCCCAACGCGAACTTCTAGAAGAAACAGGATATGCAGGTGGAGATTGGACTCACTTGATGGATATTGGCGCCAATCCTGGATCCCAAAACAACCTAACACATTGTTTCCTTGCCAAAGGAGTAAAAAAGGTGGCCGAACAAAAGCTCGATGCCACAGAGGAACTTTCCGTATTCTTATTAAGCGAAGAGGAAGTACGAAAACTGCTTCTTGAAGGGAAACTTTGCCAAGCACTCATGGTCGCACCGCTCTACAAATATTTCTATGATATACTGAGCCATACCGTCGCTGAATAAATTATCAGTGACTTTCACGGGTCAGCGGATATTCCCAGTTGGTATTTTCCTTATATCGTGTATGTTTACTCATTTTCCATGTTGTAGTAAGGCCGTTGAGTGAAGATAGAGTCTTATTTCAGGGAATGAGAATCGTCTCTCTGTATAGATGGGAATTTCACCCTTGTAAACGGAGGATTTCATAAACTGCGAACGAAGTATTCCTAACTTCGTCATTATCAAGCTAGAACCTAGACCATTCCGTTTCTCAATGAAGATTCTCACGTCTACCACAGGCCTGTGGTAAAGCTGCCGCACGGCAGCGGTAAAGCTACCACAGGCCTGTGGTAGAGCTACCGCACGGCAGCGGTAGAGCTGCCGCTCGGCAGTGGTAGACGTAAAGACAGGCATCTGTGAAAGGTAAAACGTACATCTGTGGACGGGAAGACAAATCACTTTCCTCATCATACAACCAAAAATATCCGCTGCCCCCATTTTCAATCAATAAGCCCAAAAAGAGGCAGACTCTTCATCGCTTAACGGATGAAGAGTCTGCCTCTTTAATTTTCTATTGTGTTCTACCGAAATAGCTTATTCCCACTCAATCGTTGAAGGCGGCTTGGAAGAAATATCGTAGCATACACGATTTACGCCCTTCACATGATTGATAATATCATTGGAGACCTGTGCCATAAAGTCATAAGGAAGATGCGCCCAATCGGCCGTCATGGCATCTGTACTGGTCACAGCACGAAGAGCTACGGGATGCTCGTATGTACGTTCGTCTCCCATAACGCCTACCGATCGAACAGTTGAAAGAAGGACTGTGCCAGCCTGCCATATTTGATCGTAAAGACTTACTTCTATCTCTCCATTCTTCATATCGGCAGGAACACCCGCTGCCAATACTCGGCGAGCTTCTTCTCCTGAAAGTTTTACCTTATAATTGCGCAAACCACGAATATAGATATCGTCGGCATCCTGCAAGATTCGTACTTTCTCTGGAGTTATATCTCCAAGAATACGTACTGCTAAGCCCGGGCCGGGGAAAGGATGACGCGTAATCAAATGTTCGGGCATTCCCATGGAACGGCCTACACGACGCACTTCATCCTTAAACAACCACTTTAGCGGTTCACAAAGTTGAAGATTCATCTCCTTAGGAAGGCCGCCCACATTGTGATGACTCTTAATGACTTTACCCGTGATATTAAGGCTCTCGATTCGGTCAGGATAGATAGTGCCTTGTGCCAACCATTTTGCGCCCGTCTGCTTCTTTGCCTCTGCATTAAATACTTCCACAAAGTCACGACCAATAATCTTGCGCTTTTGTTCGGGATCTGTCACACCTGCTAAATCAGCAAAGAACTTTGCACTAGCATCTACACCAATTACATTGAGTCCTAAGCACTTGTAATCGTTCATCACATCGCGAAACTCATTTTTACGAAGCATGCCATGATCTACAAAGATACAAGTCAAGTTGTCGCCAATGGCGCGATGAAGCAACACTGCTGCAACAGAACTATCTACACCGCCTGAAAGTCCTAGGATTACTCGGTCATTGCCCAACTGCTCTTTGAGTTCTGCCACCGTAGTGTCTACGAATGAAGCAGGGCTCCAATCTTGACGACTACCACAAATGTCTACTACGAAATTCTTGAGCAACTGAGTTCCTTGAAGCGAATGGAACACCTCGGGATGGAACTGTACGCCCCAAAGTTTTTCTCCATCTGCTTGATAGGCTGCATACTTTACTTTAGAAGTGGAAGCTATGCAGTGGAATCCCTCAGGAATAGCCGTAATGGTATCGCCATGACTCATCCACACTTGAGAATTGTCATCAAATCCTTTGAATAGAGGATTTTCATGGTCGAAGCTTTCTAGATTGGCACGTCCATACTCACGGCTACCTGCTGGTTCTACCTTTCCACCATAGAGCTGAGACATATACTGTGCACCATAACAAATACCCAGGATAGGATATTTACCACGAATTTCGCTAAGATCAACCTTGAACGCTTCGGGATCGTAGACGCTATAAGGTGAACCTGAAAGGATAACGCCTATCACGCTCGGATCATCATGAGGAAATTTGTTGTAAGGCAGAATTTCGCAGAACGTGTCGAGTTCACGCAAACGACGACCTATCAACTGGGTCGTTTGCGATCCGAAATCGAGGATAATGATTTTCTGTTGCATACGATATAATATGTGTTTCGTGGTGCAAAGATAGTGCAAACCGAGGGCAATACAAAATGAAAGCTTGCTTTTATTTATAATTCCGTACCGCAGCACCTTATATTTACGACTTTCAGAAAACTAGAAACAATCAGAACGAATCTATCTGAATTTAAAATGAGGAAGAAATTTTGATAGCCGTTTTTCCCTTTATCATGGGTCGTGTATGATAAAGTTGGTCACTCAACTGCTTACATCAAAGAAATGGGAAAACATACTACATTAGGGTAATAACAACCGAAATATCCGCTGACCCTTCATTTTCCTCTTCCACAAGGGACTAAAAATAAAAAAATTGATTGTCTCCCGACAACCAATCTTTTACTAACCTTAAATCTAATACCATGAAAAACATTGCAAAGATACTGGTTTAGGTGAATGTAAACAAGGGGAAAAACCAAAAACGCTCATTCATTTACTATTCTTTATTATTTTCGTTGCTATTTTGCCAACTACATTTATCTTTTTGACTGTTTTGAGAAACAAAAAGCATACAAGCGATAGATTACCCAACACAGGGAAGCCCCCATCAAGGTGGATGTTATGAAACGAAAGACACGATGCTTAACATCGCTATTCTTCATATACTTAATGGGAAGTAGATTCTGCTCCTGCAAACGCTTATAGACCTTCCTAAAATCTGCATAATGCGGAAGCCATTGCATCATATTAAACAGGATATCAGATGTGAGCATAGCGGATTTTCTACAAAGCATTGCCGCTTGCATGCCTTGATAGTGATTAGCGAGTACAGAGAGTTTCGAGGCCGTAAGCATTGCATCGTTTAACAAACGCATTACATGTTTATCAGAACGCGTCTGCATGATAGAACCGCTTCGTTGATAATAAGCATAACAAATGATCGACGTGACGACCAAATGCTGAGTACGAAGAAAAAGTAGCGTGGTAAACTCTTCGTCTTCACGTAAGAGACCTGGAGTAAATCGCAGTGTATCTGCTACCAAATTTCTTCTGAACAGATAAGCACATACGGATGCACAGAGATTATGATGGGCTGCATAATCTGGGCCTGTACCATCATAGCAGACTAGCTTTTGTAAAGAATGTTTTGGAATATTCGTAAGGATAGTGTTGTCAGAATCCTCCGTACACACGCTTTTCATGCGAAAGGCTATGAGGTCTGCTCGGGTATCTACACAGAGACTAAAAAGTTGCTGTTCATTAGAAGCTATCAGGAAGTCATCGGCATCTACAAATTGAACGTACTCTTTTTTTGAGAGATTGAGCGCAATGTTACGAGAGACACTCAATCCCTCGTTAACTTCGTTTCTGACATAACAAATGGGAGCGCCAGCTATTTGCTCCACAACGCTCGCTGGAGAATATAAGTGATCGGATCCATCGTCGACGACAATTATCTCGTAACTTTTAAGCACCGAAGCTGCACGAATAATTGATAGAAGGCAACGCTGCAGCAACCTTCTTGGCACATTATAGACAGGAACGATAAAACTCACGCTCAGTTCATTTCTTACTTTCATTTCTTCGGCATAAGTCTGCTCCATAGATACATATATTTAAGCCCTATCATGTTGTTGAAAAGTCCTTTAACCATCATCATGGGCGTTGCCTTCGTATGTTTGTAAAGACAGCACAAAAAGATTTTACGATAAGGCATAATAATAGCTCCATGCTGCGCCAAAAGACTTATCTGCGTATTCGCCATCTGCATATAAAGATACTGCGTAGCAGAATGATTTGTGCCCAACACATCACACAATAAGCGGTAAGCCTTGTGCTGTCCCTGCAGGAGGTGGGAAAGATGTTTACAATCGGGCACACGACTTATCGAACCTGCATGATACAAGTAATGATAACAACCATGAGTAGCTGTTAGCATTTTTCCCGCACGATGAAGCACAGTTGGAATGGTGTGTAAATCTTCGAAATAGACGCCTTTTGGGAAACGTATTCCATTCCACAAACTACGTCGAAACACCTTATTACACGCATAAGAATGACCACAACCATCTTGTACTAACCATTCTGGGAAAGAAAGGACCTGCTCTTCTGAGAATGAAAGAAGATGATGCAAGTGAGGAGACCCTTCGTTGATGCTCATGGGATATTCCACTACGTTCACGTCTGAGTTAGCTTCAAGCAGTTTTACCTGTTCCTGCAATGTATTGGGGTCGAGAAAATCGTCGGAATCGACAAAGCACACATACTTTCCTTGTGCGTAATCAAGTCCGGTATTTCGTGCGGCACTCAATCCTTTGTTCTGAGAATGGCGAAGTAGATGAAAGCGCTCATCGGCTGCCACCCATTGCTTGCAAATATCAGCACTTTCGTCGGTGGAAGCATCGTCGATAAGCCATACTTCCATTGCTTCTACCCCACCCGCCCTAACAGACTGAAGACAGCGGTCGAGATAATCTGCCACTTGATATACAGGAATGATTATGCTCAGCAAAGGTTTCATAGTTACTTAGCAGCAAAATAAGACTTGGAAATAACTTAGGGTGGTTCTATAAATTCTGAAATATATGGTACCCAATTCTGATGTTGCAATTTATAGAACCACCCTTTAGATAAAAATTTAAGGCGGCGAACGATTGTGTTCGTTAGTGCGCCGCCTCATGATTATTCTATCTCTGTTGTACTATTTCTTAGTTCGTTTCATATAAGCGATGCCTTCCATCAGATGACGCATAAATGGAAGGAAGTGGGTGTACCCCTTGCGTGCACTTTCCATTGCAAAACAGAAACATCTCCACCAAGCCGTTGCTCCATACTTATAATAAGAGATAGCACCCCGACTTCTTTGCACACCTGCATCTACGTAAATAAGTGATTTCTTTAACATCGTACTTGTTTCCACTATTTTTTCAGGGAAATAATGCATGTGTAAACCAGCACGCAAAGCATCCTCCAGCCATACTTCTTCTTCACCACAGGTAAGGAACTGTGTTCCTAATCCGAATCGCTCGTCAAAACGAATCTTTCCCTGCACACTCGTACGACGACAAGCCATTTCGAGCGCCGAGATGGTATACTCTGTGGGCATGGCATAGACATCAAAATCCTTTGGGGGATAATTCTTCAGTGGCTTTCCCGTATAGGTAGACGCACAGAAGAATGCCACATCGAGTTTCGGATTATTCTCAAAGTACTTGAAAATGATTTCCGGTGTTTCTGTCAACAAATGTGCATCATCATCGGCATACATCACGATATCGGCTGTTGCCTTATCAAGTGCCAAATTACGATTGGCAGAAAGCCCCTTTCCTTTATACGTATAGATAGTGACATCCTCACGGGTTGTCAAAGCTTTCGGTATGAGATCAAGGTATCGCTCATCCGTGTATTGATAAGAGACTACATAATGGATATTCTCGCGAGACGGCAACAGAACGTCTTGGATACGTACAATGCCTTTGTTGAGCGAACAAATCAATATATCAAGAGTCATGTTGTATGGATTTTATAGGTTAAACTGATTGATGGTCTCACACACTGTCAAAGCTTCTTCGTCGGTCATAATGGGACTTACCGGCAAGCTTATCTGTGTTCGCGCCCATTCTGTAGCCCTAGGTGTATGGCAGTTAATGGATGAGAATATGGGTTGTTCTGACAATGTCAAGGGATAATGACAAGAGGTTTGGATGCCTTTTTCCTGAAGATATGTCGACAAGCGTTCACGTTCTTGACACCGTGCAGCATAAATATGGAACACACTATGCGCCGTATCTCCTTGATAGGGCAACTCTACAAGTGGATTATGTATATGCTCTGCATAAATAGAGGCAATGTGTTGACGGTGAAGATTGTCTTGATCTAACCTGCACAATTTTACATTGAGCATGGCTGCTTGTATCTCGTCTAAACGGGAATTAAGTCCTTGCATAACATGATGATACTTTCGATCAGCACCATAATTTGCCAACGTTCGTACTCTATGTGCAAGTTCTTCATCATCAGTTGTAACAGCTCCACCATCTCCTAAAGCGCCCAAATTCTTGCCTGGATAAAAGCTGAAAGCCGATATTAATGCTGTGCTACCCACACGTTTCTTTCCAGAATAAGCACCATGGGCTTGTGCTGCATCTTCGAGAAGCTTCAAGTGATTTTCCTTGGTCCATGCTGCGAATGCTTCCATATCAGCCGCCTTGCCATAAAGATGCACAGGAAGCACCGCTCTCGTATGAGGAGAAAGCACTTGCTCGGCTGTACTCGGCGTAAGTAAGGCATTTTCGTCGACATCTGCAAAAACGGGAATCATACCCGCTCTCACCACAGCCTGCGCTGTAGCAACAAAGGTCATATTAGGCACAATCACTTCTGTATGCTCATCCCAATGATACATTTGCTTTAGAGCCATTAGTGATAGCGTGAGTGCATCCAATCCATTTCCCACACCGACACAATAACGCACGCCTACGAAATCTGCAAAACTTCGTTCAAATTGCTTCGTTGCTTGGCCTTGTAAATACCATCCACTCTTTATCACTCGCAATGCGGCCTCAGAGAGTGCTGGTTGGAAGGTTTCATTGATAGCACCTAATGGTAAGAATGGAATCATGACAGGTTGGATTGATTGTAGAAATGTATACTTTTATAGGTTAAGGAGAGCCTCTACACCTTACTTTGCTCAAGAAAGGGCTACGCGATAAGAATCGTAGCAGACACCACGTCCGCCAAAGCCCTCTTTCTGAAAAATAAGACCTTCGTTAAGATATAAGCCTCCATGCTCAGTAGAAATTCCAAAGTCGAAATAACGAATCTGAGGTAAACGTTTCCTCACTTCAGTGATAATACGTGCGAATAGCCAATCTAAGGCTCCACACGCTTTTCCATCTTTACCCGACGCGATATATTGCACATGCACCACATTTTGACAAACAAATAATAGGCACCCCGCCACAACATGAGATGGATTGTCTGCCATACAAGCCGTGCAGAGCTTAATCTGATTAGGGAAATGATTTATCAGCAATTGGATTTCCTCTAGCGTGTGAACGGGATGAACATTATGACGGCTTATCAATACGCTGTCGAGCACATGCCAATAGGTTTCTAAATGCTCCATACTCTCAGTATAGAGCAACGAGGCTGTTCTTTCAGCCTTACGCACTTTCCTACGTCTTAGCTCGCTAAACGAATAAGGCATTGTCAAATCAATGACAGAAGATATGGATCGTGTCTCCAACTCTGCACCAATCCGAAACAAAGCATAGAGATCTTCCTCGCTCGGATATTGGTGATATATATAAGGTATAGGTTTATAAAGCAACGATGTAAACCCTTGCTCTGCAAAATAGTGTTTGATAGCCTGAAATATTTCAAGCATAGCTTCGACTGAAACACGCGAAGTTGTGAGTAATCCTCCGTAAGTGAGACCTGCATGAGAGGCTACAGCCGATGCTTCTCCTGGAATGCGACATACTGGGAATAGAGCTACGAACCTTCCTTTCTCGTCACGAATCATGAGAGATTCATCATGGAAGCGATCGGCATGATAATCCATATAGGCACGATTGAAGAGGAATGTACCCTGCCTTGACTGATTCACAAGATGGTCCCATTCCGTCTGCAAAGACTCATTATATGGAATAATCTGAAAACTCATAGCTGAATGCTAAATCTTACTCTGTTTAAATTCCTCGTAATCGTTGACATAGCCTTCCTTGTCATAATCACCCGATGCGATGCAAAGACATACTGCATCTTCTGAGAAGTCGTATAATTCACACCATAACATAGGAGGTATTAAAATGCCTTTATCGCTTCGGTCAAGAACTACCTCCTGAGAGGGATGCACACCGTCATCTAAGCGCACTTTAAAACTACCATGTATAGGAACCAAGGCTTCATAACATCGACGATGTGCATGACAACCGCGAACAGCAAGCTTGGGAACATTTGTAATCCAAAAGACACGTCCTATCTGAAACGGAAGTTTATCTTGGTAATTCGATAAGCAAATCGTCAGCGATCCTCTTTCATCCGTAAATTTATCAAATGTCAGATTTAATGAACTATATGGTGATTGATTTTTCATATTGTTGTGACACTCTATAAGAGGTCGTTGTTGTGGTTTGGTTTAGGCTTCTTGTAGAAAAGTTGCCTACTTCATTTTGTTATCAGCTTCCTTTGGCAATGCCTCTGATTGTATCGTATCTGAGATACTCTATGCCTGTGAATCAGAGTTTGGAAATCAAATTCCTGTACAATCAATGACTTCATTCATTCTGATATCTTGCATCTCCGTGGGCACATTTTCTACCAACTGACAAGGGAAACAGATACCAATCTTATAAACAGACTGCAATGTTCCTTGCGAAAGGAAACGATCATAATATCCTTTTCCTCTGCCCAAGCGATTGCCCGAACGATCAAAGGCAACACCAGGAACTACTACGAGTTGTATATCCGAAATCAGAGAATTACCTCCTAATGGTTCCATGATACCATATGCACCCTGCGTCAGTTTGGTTTCAACGTATTCACTAGGAATAATTTCATCGCCTTCTACTCTCGGTAAGAGTATTCGTTTGTAACGACTCCATTTCTGGATAAAATCATGAGTACAGACCTCATCAGGCAGTGAATAAAAGAGCATGACTACATGTGCTTCTTGGAAATGTTGATTTTCCTCTAGCCGTTTTAGCACTTGATGCGATGCACGTAGTCGTTCCTTCATCGTCATCAGTTTGATTCTCTGCTTTACATTCTGACGAAGATTGGTTTTCGATAACATAATGCAAGAATGTTATAACGAACGTCTTTTACATAGGAATCGCGCATATAAGCTTCATTATAAGGAAGCTTCACAGGCTGATTTATCTGCATAATGGGACGGTAAAACGTCATTTGCATCCAATGATTTCTGAACCCTGCCAATGCTTGAAGTCGATTCGTTGCTTTTTCTCCCAATCGAGGGAAAGCATTTCCTTCAGAGAGAATCTTTATGGCCTTTTGTACAGCGGGATCTGAATTATTGGCATATTCTGCAGCATCACTGTCGTCTAATATATCACCAATGATGGCAGAAGATATGTATCTCACAAGCAGTTTACGCGACTGTTGTATCATCAAATTCCGTCTTTTCAACCCAAGTTTTTCAGCAAAAGAGGCAAACCCCTCTACAAGATTCTTCTTGGCCAAGAAAGTCGACACAGCTGCAACATCATTACAATTTGTCAAAGCTGCTCTGTGGGCATCCACAAAGTCGTATGCATATTGAAACAAAAGTCCTCCGAGATAGGCATCCTTGAAATAGGAGGTAATACCTACTGTATCGCGAGGAATAAAGATGTCTGGCACGATACCACCACCGCCATAAACAATACGCCCTAATCGAGTCTTATATTTCTCTCCCGAAGTGCGGATGCTGTCTGCAGAAAAATACTCTCCATGTTCCGCACGCAGCAATAGATCAGCAGCATAATCCTCTTCGTCACCAGGCTTATAAGGCTTTTGTACACAACGGCCTGAGGGAGTATAATAACGTGCCGTTGTTAAGCGCAACATGGATCCATCAGGAAATTCAATCGGTACCTGTACCAATCCTTTTCCAAAAGATCTGCGGCCAATAATGGTGCCTCTATCATTATCTTGGATGGCACCTGCAAATATCTCGCTTGCCGAAGCAGACGTTTCATCCACCAAGACCACCAACGGAAGTTTCTGAAATGCACCTCTTCCATCGGCTTTGTATTCTTTCCGAGGAGATTTTCTACCTTCGGTATATACAATCAAAGAATTTTTGGGAAGGAGTTCGTTCGCCATCATGACGGCTGTTTCCATATAGCCACCAGGATTACCACGCAAATCTATAATCAGACCATTCGCATTATCATTATAGAGCTTAGACAGCGCTGCTATAAATTCAGAGAACGTCGTATCACCGAAACTTGTAATGCGCATATACCCTACTCCTGGTGCTGCCGTGTAAGCGGCATCCACTGTCTTAATAGGAACATCACCACGAGTTACATCAAAACTAAGCAACTTGGCCTGCCCTCTACGTTTAATCGCCAATTTAGCGATCGAACCCTTTGTACCTTTCAAATGGTGCATAACCCCATCATTACTAATGGTATCGCCCACATAAGGTTTTCCATCAATATTCACGATGCGGTCGCCCGCCAAGATACCCACACTTTCAGAAGGACCGCCTTTTACTACCTTTACCACACGGATGGTGTCTTTATAAATGGTAAACTGTACACCGATTCCTGAAAAACTGCCTTTCAAATCTTGCATAGACTCTTCTGCTTTTGATGCAGGAATGTACGTAGAATGCGGATCTAATTCTTTTAGAATTTGAGGCATTGACTTTTCTACCAAGTCGGGGATATTGACTGAGTCGACATATTGATCGTCTATTAAATGAAACAAGTCAAGTATTTTGTTACTTGAATTGTTGATAATGCTCAACCGATTTCCAGAATAATGATTGGCAAAGAAACTGCCGAGCAATATTCCGACTATCACGCCCAAGGAGACCATGAGCGGCATAAAACGGCTTTTATTGTGTTTGATCATGCTTATTATATAAAAAGCTTTTATCTTATCTATAAGAATGGTTGCAGCTTATTCTTCAGGGTCGATATGCTCTATAATGATATTTGCTTCTTTCAAGAGGTCTATACCATCCGTCAATCTGTAACTACGCGCATAGACCACTCTTTTTATTCCTGCTTGAATAATTAGCTTTGCACATTCTATACAAGGAGCATCTGTAACATACAGCGTCGCACCATCAGAATTATTGCCCGAACGAGCAATTTTAGTAATTGCATTAGCCTCCGCATGCAACACACAAGGCTTCGTCAGCCCATCAGCCCCCTCGCAGACATTGGGGAAGCCAGAAGGTGTGCCATTATAGCCATCGCTGATAATCATCTTATTCTTCACAATCAATGCGCCCACCTGACGACGAGTGCAATAGGAGTTTTCCGCCCAAATACGTGCCATTCTTAGATAGCGTTTATCTAGCAGAAGAGCTTTTTCTTGAGAATGTACCATTCTTGTTGTACTTATTGAAAATCTGTCATTTCAAGCCATCACGTTTCAGCAGAGCATCAATGCTTGGCTCTTGTCCGCGAAACTTCACATAGAGTTCCATAGGTGGTTGCGTTCCTCCTTTTTCCAAGAGATTGTGGCGGAAACTTGAAGCTGTTTTCTCATCAAAGATACCTCTTTGCTTGAAAAGCGAGAAAGCATCAGCATCAAGCACCTCTGCCCATTTATAGCTATAATAGCCAGCTGCATACCCACCCGACATTATATGACTGAATTGAACCGTCATACATGAAGAATCCACAGATGGGAGCATCTGCACCCTACTCCATGCTGCATCCTCAAACTTTTTAATCTTTTCTTTCAGCTCATCGGCTAACGTATAATAGGCCATATCAAGCAGTCCGAAAGATACTTGACGCATACAATAATATGCTGACAAATAGTTCTTTGCAGCAATCATACGTCGGATGTAATCTTCGGGTATGGGTTCGTGAGTCTGATAATGGTAAGCAAATGTACTTAAAAATTCTGGTTCTCTTGCATAGTTCTCCATAAATTGTGAAGGAAGTTCTACAAAATCCCAATAAACGGAGGTTCCACTTAACGCTTTATAATGTGTCATAGCGAAAATGCCATGCAGAGCATGACCAAACTCATGCAAAAATGTTTCCACCTCATCCAGACTTAAAAGAGACGGAGTTTCCTTTGTAGGTTTGGTAAAGTTGGTCGTTATGCTTACCACTGGTCGGAAGGAATTTTCTGCCGTTACCTTTACATGGGTAGGCTCATCGCAATGCTCTTCACGATAATTCGTCATCCAGGCACCTCCTTTCTTCGTTGCTCTAGGGAAAAAGTCTACGAGCAAATTGGCAAGAAACGAACCATCTTTATCCAATACATCAAATGCCTTTACATCATTTTGATAGACAGGGATTTGCTTATTCTCTACGAAACGAATGCCATACAATTTGGTAGCCAATCCAAAGACTCCTTTTTGTACATTCTCGAGTTGAAAATACGGACGTAGCCACTCTGTATCGAAATCATAGCGCTCCGTCTTGAGCTTATGACTATAGTAAGAGAAGTCCCACGGCATAAGACGAAAGTCTTTTCCTTCTATCGCTTGTGCTTTGCGTTCCACCTCAGCCACTTCTTCTTTTGCTTTAGGCAAGTAGCTTTCTATGAGATCATTAAGAAGTTTATATACATGTTTCGAATCTTGAGCCATTCTTCTGCGCAGAGCAAAGTCGGCATAATCCTTATATCCCAGGAGTTGCGCTTTCTTTCTACGAAGATTTACAATATCACGCACGATATTTTCATTATTATATTCATTATCATGTGTGCATCTACTTCCGTAAGCACGACAAAGCTTTTCTCTCAATTCACGATTGTCAGCAAATGTCATAAAAGGGATGTAGCTAGGTGCATGTAAGGTAAATACCCAGCCACTTAACCCTCTCGTTTCTGCCTCTTGTGCTGCTGCCTCTCTATACATGTCGGCAAGTCCAGCAAGGTCTTCTTCACGAGTTACGTGTAAAATGAAATTATTGGTCTCTTTCAGCAGATTCTGAGAGAACTTCAGCGTTTTCTCAGATAGCTCCTTCGTCAGTTTGCGATAAGCCTCCTTTTTCTCACCACTCAAATTAGCTCCAGAACGCTCAAATCCTTGATAGATATCCTTGAGAAGTGTCAGATCTTCCCCTCTTAAATGACAGAACTCATGCTCATAGACATACTTGACACGAGAAAAGAGTTTTTCATTGAGCATAATATTATTATCATGCTCAGAGAGTTTCGCAGCCATTTCGTTCGACAATTCGTCGAGTTCATCATCTGTTTCAGCGCTTAGCAGATTGTACATGATGGTTGTAGCTCGATCAAGTTTCTCACCACTGCGCGATAGAGCCACTATCGTATTATCGAAAGTTGGTGCCTCTGCATTATTTGTTATTGCATCGACTTCTTCCATATCTTTCTGCATTCCTTCTTCCAACAAAGGACGAAGTTGTGCTGCCACGCTTTGTGAGACGGATTGAGAATCATTATTTGAATGATTGGGATGAGCAGCAAAAGCCTTCCATTGCTCATCCGTCAATATTTGAGAAGATACAAAATCTGACATATTCCTATATGTATTACAATTTTTATTGTTCCATAAGCTGTTCTATCTCTGCAAATTTCTTTCCTCTATTGAGTGCAAGATACACTTTATAGAGCAAAGGTGCCCATTGCAACTTTGCTTGGGGAGCCAACGACCGAAAAGTCTCAAGCTCCTTCTCTGCTTTTATATAAAACTGTTGTTGTTCTGCAAGGAACTTGCGATACATGGCAGACGAAGCTTTATTGGGCACAGCCATCGCATCAATTTCTCCCATTAGAGAGGCTCCTATATAATAATGTGCATCTGCATTGACAGAATCTATGGAAAGCATGTTCTTCGCACTACGAATACAGGCCTTATAGTCTTTCTTGTTGAAATGAGCCATGCATTGGGCGAAATAAGCAGTAATGTCTGTTGAGTCATGTGCTAGTTGCTTTTCTGACAAGCAAATGACTTTTTGGTAATTTCCTTGTTGGTTATAAAAGTCGGCTAGTCGCAAAAAGAATGTCCTTGAGTCGGGGTATTCATTCCACCCCTCCGTAAGCAGATTCACATAAGCAATGGAATCATTTTCAGCTTGCGCCGTATAAGCAAGATCATCTATCACCTTAAAATGAAAGAACTGACTATTTCTCGCCTTCGATTCATATCGATGTACTTCTGCATAATTCTTATTCTCGAATGCACTCACTAAATACATAGCAGCATTCGACTCTACACTCTTGGGAGTTAAAGCAGCAGATTTACCAATTTCTGTACCAGGAACATCAAGATACATACGTGCATACTTCATTGTTTCCTCGGCATTATTCTTTTTGTAGAAAAAACGCACAGCAGCTTGAATATTGGGATAATAACGATGCAAATTTTCTACAACAAATTTCGTTTGTTTAGGCTTTTTATCTTCAGCCTTAAACTTTTCCTTCTCTATAGAATCTAGTCTGATTGCCTCCTTCACCACTTCGTAAGTCGTTGAGAAGAAAGACAATGTATCATAAGTTTGTTTTAGGTAAATTTTCATATTCTCAGCATCGTTGAGCCCACGCTGAGCTTCCACAGCATACACACAAAGCTTCACATCATCTTTGTAAAGAGAATCCTTTCTGAGCTTGCTAATCTGCTGCAATGCCTCCTTATAATTCTTTGCCTTCAATGCGGTGGTAACTGGTTTGAAAGCCTTTTGAGCGATACAAGTGACACAAACGAAAGCCGCAAGTAATAAGAAGAACTTTTTCATTTCAATCAATCTTTACTTCAACACTATCATTCTTTACTTCATGCTCCGACTTGTGTCAATCAGAACACTCTAGTTGAAAGTTGAGGTTATAAGGATTCGCCTTTTACCTTTTGAAAGCATAAGCAATCCTTATAACCTCACTTTATTTGTATTGTGAATCAATTTACTGAGCCATTGAAGCCTTATTGGCTGCGTCCAGCAAGTCGTCCATTTCTTTTGCCTTATCTTTCATGCCCAAAGCACTGTAGACCATCTGCAAAGGAGAAGCCCAACGCTTTGCTTCAGTAGGAGCCAATTCGCGAACACGCTCTATACACTTTTGAGCATTGATGTAATAGCTCTTCACGTAAGCAACTTCCTTATCATAAATGGCCTTATTCCTTTGATAAGAACCATCCGATTGTTTACCTGTGATATAACGTCCGGTACCAATGTACTTAAACTTACTATTTGACGAGTGAGTCTGGTCGTAAATATCGTTGATGTAAGCCGTACCCTTATTGAAGAGAGCATCCTTAAAGTCAGGATCAATAGCAAGTGCCTTATCACAACTTTCAATAGCAGCCTTATAGTCCTTCTTTACATTCAATTCAATAGCTCCCTTGATAAACCACGCCATCTTACTATTCGGTTCATCATTGATCAACTTCTCTGAAAGACGAGTAGCTTCGTCAATCTTGTTGCTCTGAATGTAATAGTAAATTAGGTTTTGCATAAAGTGTTCTTCGCCAGTACGTTGGTAAGCATCGATAACAGCCTGCTGCCAAGCTACAGAATCCTTTTTCTCACCATAGGAATTGATACGAATTAAGCAAAGATCATGCACACCGATGGTATCCTTCAAGGCTTCATCGCAAGCAGCAATCGCCTTATCCCAATTCTTCAAATAAAAGTTTTGAAGAGCCAAATTGAATCGAGCTGTGCTGTAAATCTTGGTATTGGCCTTATATACTGAGTCTGCCTCTGCCTTTGTCAAGATGGGAGTCTTGCCAGGAAGCTCTACGTACTTTTGGAAATAGTCTACACTTTCTTGCTTCTTTCCCATAGCATCCATGAAGGCGCCACAATTATAATAGTAAGTCAGCATAGAGTAAATACCCAACTTGGTAGAATTTGTCACGAAAGGATCTAGTTTCACCCTACCTTTCGCGTCGGGCTTTTGATTGTACTCTGCAGCCGAGTTAAAGCTATTGATAATATTGTCTACACGAGTGCAGAAAGCCAACGTATCAAAAGGAATGCCCTGCTGAGCACGATTCAGTTCTGGACCAAGAAGTTTGTTTTGGAGTTGTGCATTCTGCAAATAGAGCAAAGCCACTTTATTGTTCTTACCTTTGGTCTTAGCTTCGTCTATATCGCCCACAAGCATAGTCTCTGCTTGCTTATACAGATCCTGTGCCTTCTCAAACGAATCTCCATCTCGTTTGCTCATCAGTCCATCTGCCTTGCGCACGAGATCATTGGCTTTATACGAACCAATGTGCTGATCACTTTGTGCCATAGCTCCGCTTACTGAAGCGGCAAAAATAGCTAAACAAAGAAAGATTCTTTTCATATTGATGTAATTTAATAAGTTACTATAGCCTTATCAAGAGCAACAACGAAGATGTGTTTACTCTTGACAAGGTTATTAATTATCATTATTCATTAGATTGCGTTTCGTCTTGCGATGTAGCATCATTCTGCTCAGTTATTTCTGTTGAAGTCTGTGCTTCTCCTTCAGCAAGAGTTTCTTCTGTATCATCCTCTTCTTCTGTTGGAACGAGACATACACTAGAAATCACATCATTTCGCTTTTCAAGATTTATCAAGCGATTACCTTGCGTAGCTCGACCTTGTACGCTAACCGAACTCATCTTTAAGCGAATTGTAATACCGCTCTTATTGATAATCATGAGGTCTTCATCGTCGGTCACAGCTTTAATAGCAATCACCTTACCTGTCTTGTCCGTGATATTAAGTGTCTTTACACCCTTACCACCACGATTGGTCACACGATAGTCTTCCACCAACGAACGTTTACCTAAGCCCTTTTCACTTACCACGAGAATGGTTTCCTTTTCTGGATCGTTTACGCATATCATGCCCGTAACTTCATCGTCGGCATTTTCATCCAAACGAATACCACGGACACCTGTTGCCGTACGTCCCATTGCACGAACAGTATTCTCGTTGAAGCGAATGGCTCGTCCATTACGATTGGCTATGATAATTTCATCAGAACCATTGGTCAACACTACACTTATCACCTTGTCGTCTTCCAAGATATTGATAGCATTCACGCCATTGGTGCGAGGACGAGAATATTCTGTTAAACAGGTTTTCTTAATAATACCATTCTTAGTACAGAACATCACATAATGGCTCTGACAGAACTCTGTATCATTGAGTTTTCGTATGTGCAAGCAAGCATTGATACTATCATCCGGCTCAATATTCAGCATATTCTGGATAGCACGTCCCTTGGAGTTCTTTGCACCCTCAGGAAGTTCATACACCTTGAGCCAATAACAACGACCCTTAGCAGTAAAGAACAGCATCGTATTGTGCATCGTGGCATGATAGATATACTCAATAAAGTCGGAATCACGTGTACTTCCTCCCTTAGAACCAACACCGCCACGACCTTGTGCACGGAACTCGTTCAACGGAGTACGCTTGATATATCCAAGATGAGAAATTGTGATAACCACCTCATCGTCGGCATAGAAGTCCTCAGGATTAAACTCAGTAGAAGACAAGCAAATTTCCGTACGACGCTCGTCACCATACTTTTCTTTCACTTCAATGAGTTCATCCTTCATCACCTTATGACAAAGCTGCTCGTCGCTCAAAATCTGTTCGTAGTAAGCAATACGCTTTTCTATTTCAGCATATTCTTCATGCAACTTCTCTTGCTGAATATTGGTAAGTTGCGCAAGACGCATGTCTACGATAGCCTTGGCTTGCACATCGTCTAAGCCGAAACGCTCCTTCAATGCTTCGATAGCAGCTTGCGGTGTCTTAGACGCACGAATCAAGCGCACCACTTCGTCAATATTATCAGAGGCTATAATCAAACCTTCCAAGATATGAGCACGCTCCTGAGCCTTACGAAGATCAAACTGCGTACGACGAATCACCACCTCTTGACGATGCTCTACAAAGTACTTAATACAATCCTTCAGCGTCAACAAACGAGGGCGTCCTTTTACCAAAGCGATACAATTAACAGCAAAAGAAGTCTGCAAAGCAGTCATCTTATAAAGTTTATTGAGCACCACATTGGCATTGAAGTCACGCTTCACATCGATAACGATGCGCATACCATCTTTATCGCTCTCATCGTTCACATTGGAAATACCATCAATGCGCTTTTCCGCTGCAAGCTGGCCGATAAACTTCACAAGTTCTTCTTTATTCAAGCCATAAGGAAGTTCCGACACTACAATCGTATCGTGCTGCGGTCCACTTTCAATATCTGTCTTAGCACGCATTACCACGCGCCCACGACCCGTTTCATAGGCACTACGCACGCCTTGCATACCCATGATATAACCACCCGTAGGAAAATCGGGAGCTTTCACGTAATGCATCAGCTCATCAATGGTAATATCCGGATTATCAATATAAGCCACGCAACCATCAATTACCTCTCCTAGGTTATGAGTAGGAACATTTGTTGCCATACCCACAGCAATACCACTTGCGCCATTTACAAGAAAGTTTGGAATACGCGTAGGCATCACACTCGGTTCATCGCGAGTATTATCGAAGTTGCGATCCATATCGACCGTCTCCTTCTCAATATCCTGCATCATCGCTTCACCCACAGGCGAGAGACGCGCTTCGGTATAACGCATAGCTGCCGCTGAGTCACCGTCCATAGAACCGAAGTTACCTTGGCCTTCCACCAAAGTATAACGCATATTCCATGGTTGTGCCAAACGTACTAATGCTCCATATACAGAGCTATCACCATGTGGATGATACTTACCGAGCACATCACCTACAACGCGGGCTGATTTACGAGTGGGCTTATCATGTGTAATGCCCAATTCCATCATGTCGTAAAGAATGCGGCGATGCACGGGTTTGAATCCGTCACGCACATCAGGCAATGCACGTGCCACAATCACAGACATGGAGTAGTCAATATACGAGGATTTCATTTCTTCCTCGATATTCACTTTAATAATTCTATCGTCGTCTGTTATCATTTATATTAGGTTTGATTCTATCATTGATTGCAAAAAGAACGAAGTCGTTCCTCTTACATACTCTTAACTGCTGAGGTGCAGCCTATCTTATGCAAAGATAGTGCAAACTGAATGCAGTATATCAAGTTGGCTTGAATATACTGCTGAGGTGCAGCCTATCTTATGCAAAGATAGTGCAAACCGAATGCAGTATATCAAGTTGGCTTGAATATACTGCTGAGGTGCAGCCTATCTTATGCAAAGATAGTGCAAACCGAATGCAGTACATCAAGCTGGCTTGAATATACTGCTGAGGAGCAGCCTATCTTATGCAAAGATACCACTTTATTCCATTGTTCATCATTTTTGTCCAAGGAAAATGCGCTCCTTTTTGTTTAAAATGCCCAAAAACACGTTTTATTTGCCCTCTAAGGCATTTTAAGTAGTTATTTCGGCTTTTAAAAAATCACTTCGACAAAGCACTTCCAATTCCACTAGCAGCAAATATTACAATCATTTTCACACCTCACATTTGGACTTTTCATACATTATGACTATTATTGCAACCTCTAACAAGTTTCCTTATGCCCCAAAGACTTCACACGATAGATTCCACACGATTCATCCTTGCCATACTCGTTGTGTTCATCCACATGACGGATAGAGGGCTTATAATCAGTCCTACAAACTCCACCCACCCCATATACACTTTTATAGACCAGGGATTTATGCCCTATTTGACTACACTAGCCATACCTGGATTCTTCATCCTCTCTGGCTACCTATTCTTTACAGGATTCAATGTTTGGGATTGGAGTCGTTATCGCACAAAGATAGGTAGCAGATTACACACGCTGCTAATTCCTTTTTTCCTATGGAATCTCATGAAATACGCATCTCTTGTTCTCATCGAATTCCCTCATTTGGGAAGTAGTACATTCTTTCACGTTTTCAGAGAGTATGGCAGTCTCCGCATGTTCTGGGATGGTAATGCCGAGTTATCAAGTCCCATACTGCTTTCTACATGGTTTTTAAGAGACCTCTTTATATTATGCACACTCTCCCCTATTTTCTACTTTGTCATCAAAAAGTCTCATGGTTGGATTATTCTCTGCCTCATTATGCTGACCTCATGGAATTTCTGGCCGACCCATAATATCTGCAATGCGACCAACGTTCTATCCTTCGCCTGCGGAGCAACGATTTCCATTTTTCATCGAGACTTACTACAAACGATAGAAGAGCACCAACACTCCTTATATATAATAGCATTTGTCTCTCTATTCTCACTGTTCATCTTCGAAACCAATTTCGCACACATTATCTATATGCTCGCAGGAAACGGCTGTTTAATCAGCATTCTTTTGCATCTACACAAGCATAAACTTGACATTCCTCAACATCTATGCCGTTCCTCCATGACCATTTATTTAGGCCATACATTCTTAACACTCTCATTAACAACCCATATTATTGAAAAACTTATCCCCTTCCCTGGCGATACATTTTCCACAATACGCTATTTCCTCATTATCACAGCGACCATCTTATTTCTTATTCTCTTTGACCATATCATTAGAAAATATACGCCACACCTTAGCCGCCTACTATTAGGAAATAGATAACGGTTTTGACAACACTCGTAAAGTGTTATCAAAACCGCACACCGATACGCCAACATTCTTTTTTTGAAGGATCAATTCTCAACGCTTTCTCAAAGCACCGATTAGAGCTGAGTTCTCGTTTGGCAGCCCAATCGTAATACGCAAGCATCCTTGCACGGGATGCACCGCAATACCTTGCTTTAATAAATACCGATAGACAGCAGCACTATCTGCAAATCTCACAAAGAGAAAATTCGCATCGGAATGATAGATTTGCTTACATTCTTTCAAGTCACTTAATGCCATGCGCACTTTGGTACGCTCATCAACAATCTGTCTCACCCATTTATCTACATCCAATCGATGTTTCACCACATCGGCCACTGCACTTAGTGTCGCTGCACCAACGGGATGAGCCATTCCAACCCGCTCTATAGTTTCGATTACCTCAGGATAGGCCACCAAGGCTGCAAAGCGAACACCCGCCATACTCCACCCGTGAGAAAACGAACGAAGAATTATCAGATTCCGATATTTATTAAGGAGTTCCAACACGGATGCTTGCGGAGCAAACTCAATATAAGACTCATCCACTACCACATAACCATCAAACAACTGAAGAATCGTTTCTAACTCGCCGCGATCGAGCAGATTGCCCGTTGGAGAATTAGGAGAACACAAAAATACAAGTTGGGTCGTTTCGCTCACAGCATTCAACACCGTCTCGGCTTGCAATTCAAAGTCAGACGGACGCAAAGCAGCCTCTCTATACTCCAAACGATTCACCGCCGCCCGACGTGCATAAACTGTACGCGTAGGCACGGCTGCCACCACGCTGTCGCGATTAAAGAGAGCAAAAGCACGCATAATCAAGTCGACCGCCTCTTCTGTTCCATTACAGAAATAGATACACGAAGCGGGAATATGTTCATGCTTTCCCCATTCTCTCTTCAATTTTTCAGTTGTTGCCACTTCTGGATAACGATTGTAGAGCGTATTAAATGGTGATTCATTCGTATCAAGATGCACCTTGGCTTTCAGTCTCGGACGAACCTTCTTTATGTTATCTGGTAATTTCATACTGCAAACCTACATAAAAACTATGAATTACGCTCTCTATCCACTCTGTTTTTATGACTCTATCCATTACTTTTTTTGGTAGTTTACACACGGCTCTTTCATTTAAGTTCAGAGTAGGAAATAGTACCCCCTACCCATTTCGTAATGGAATAGGTAAATCTACAATAGTTGTGTTTCAAGTTTTTTATATTGTTCTCATCATTTGACTGTTTGCTTTTTTGATGCAAAAAATGCAGGAGTTTGGTAAAGATTTACGACACAGACTTCATCAGTTCGGCCATGCCCATTTTTGTATAGGGGTTCTATCCATTCACAAACAGGGCTTTACCCTCTTTATACTTTATACCGCCCATATAGTTTGCGTCCTTCGGTCGGGGGACGCAAACATAAAAGTTCATCTGGAAAAAGTAGAATGGGCATCCGACAGCATGTAAGTAACACTTCGCTGACGATAGAGGACCTTGTTGATATGATTCATCTATAACTATTTCCTAGCCTCATCTCTTTTCTGCGTCATTACATAGCGTGTATTGAAAATCAATGGGTTACATCAAAACAATGGGAAAACTTTGGATAGCGCAAGCAGAAAAAAAAGAAAAGAACAAGCATTTTTAAATGATTTAAGTTTCGGATTTAGTATGAGCGGCATTGGGTTTTTATCGTCATTATCGGCTGCGTCTCAGCAATGCAAGCAAGCTTAATTGCTTATCGTTCTGTTCCGAAATCATCGTATATCCATCTTGAAATGAGGATTCTTTGCTCTGCCGGACGGCAGCGGTAGCTCTACCGGACGGCAGTGGTAGCTCTACCGGACGGCAGCGGCAGCTCTACCGGACGGCAGCGGTAAAGCTACCGAACGGCAGCGGCAGAGCAAATGATGCTCATCCAGCGACGGTAATAGCTTCGTTCGCTGATGGTAAGATGAAGTGTTACGTATGAAATTACTATGGAATTCATTGGGCTTTCAGCCCGTCCATCCTAAATCCGAAATTAAGATGAGTTTTTGCAACCACATGCCCACGAGATAAAGAAACGACTTTCTTTAGAGAAAAGTTGAGTAAATGAAAGAACCATGCACTCTCTATCATTTTTACACACACATTATATACAACACTCATAAAAATGAGTTAACTTTGCACAGAAATGATCAACGAACAATATCCCTCGAAACTCCTAGAAAGGGCAGTACAAGAGTTAACCCATCTGCCAGGCGTAGGCCGTAAAACAGCTCTGCGATTCGCACTCTACCTACTCAAGCAGAAAAAGGAAGACGTTCATGCCTTTAGCGATAGCCTTACTACGCTTCGCGATGAAGTAAAGCATTGCTGCATTTGCCATAACATATCCGACACTGATATATGCGACATCTGCTCCAATCCCCACCGCGACAAGACCACCATTTGTGTGGTAGAAAATATCCATAGCGTAATGTCTATTGAGAATACAGGGCAATATCACGGGCTATACCACGTTTTAGGAGGTGTAATCTCCCCGATGGATGGTGTAGGCCCTGCCGATATAGAACTCGACTCTTTATTCAAAAGAGTAGAAGCGGGAGGAATCAACGAAGTAATCCTTGCGCTCAATCCCACCATGGAAGGAGACACCACCAATTTCTACATCTCTCGTCGTCTTGCACCTACAGGTATCAAATTTTCCGTGTTAGCACGCGGCGTAAGCGTAGGCGACGATTTAGAATATACCGATGAAGTAACACTAGGACGTTCCATATTGGGAAGAACCCCCTTAAAATAAAAAGCTTTTCAACATGCCCCACACAAACAACAAAACAGATCTTCGAGCCTCGCGAATTACATACATCTCTGTATGGCTCATCGTTGCCTTGATATTTACACTTTCAGAATCTCATATCCTTCCCATAGGCTATCTGCCCCAAACTCCAAGCACGGAATATATGCTCAATATGCTATGTATCGTGCTCACACTTTCTGGCGTATGGGGCGGGCTAAAGCTTTTTTCAATAAAAAGCATACGTAGCCACATCACAAAGCAGCCTCAATCACTTCCTCTATGGAATGTGATACGCATAGGAATTCTCGGACTTTGTACCTTAGTTAACCTTATTGTATATTATGCATTACTAAGCAATACCACTGCACTATATTGCTTACTCATCACGTTAACAGCTTTCGTATTCTGTTGGCCCAAGCATGGAGAAGTAGAATAAGAGTAGTTCTATAAAATTCAGAATTTATAGAACCACCATAAGACTTTTCTCTTTCCATATCCACTAACCTCAACCCCCAACCTCGTGACTCTTTCTATTATTATAGTCAACTACAATGTAAAATACTTCGTTGAGCAATGCTTGATTTCCATATATCGGAGTCAAGGAGTCGACCTCAACGAGATAGAAGTATTCGTTGTAGACAACCTCTCCAAAGACAACTCTGCAGCCTATCTCAAAAAGCAATTTCCCATTACCCGATACCCCCACATCCACATTTTGACAAACAAGCGAAATGTGGGATTTGGTCGCGCCAACAATCAGGCCATTCGCAAAGCCAATGGAAAGTACATCCTCTTCCTTAATCCTGATACACTACTCACAGAACATACACTCCGAGACATCCTTTCTGCAACAAATGAACTCACAAACATGGGAGTGGCAGGAGTAAAGATGATTCACACCGATGGAAGCTTTGCCATGGAGTCGCGTCGCGGTGTTCCCTCTCCCTGGGTTTCATTCTGCAAAATGACAGGATTAAATAGTTTATTTCCGAAAAGCAAGATTTTCGGAAAGTACTACATGCGCTACCTCTCAACTGAAAAAGTATCTCCTATCGATATTATCTCGGGAGCATTCATGCTAACATCTGCCGAGGCTTTAAAGAAAGTGGGTATGTTTGACGAGACCTTTTTTATGTATGGCGAGGACATAGACCTTTCTTTCCGATTTCTCAAAGCAGGCTACTCTAATTATTATATTCCCACACCCCTACTTCACTATAAAGGAGAGAGCACCAAAAAGAATAGCTACCACTACGTACATGTATTCTACGAAGCCATGCTCATCTTTTTCAAGAAGCATTACAAGCATTACAACTTTATCCTCTCTTTCCCTATCAAATTAGCCATCATTCTTCGCGCCATCATGGCACTTATTGTGCAGCAGACGCAGAATTTACACAAAATCCTGCATCCGCGCAACGGGAAAATGCCCAAGCGCATGCTCTATATAGGCAAGAGTTCTGACATGGTAAAGCAAATTGCAGAGGAATACGGCCTATCAATTGATTATCTATCAGCCAACGAGACAAGCCTTCCCAAAGGCCACCATAGCCTGACAACAAGCCCGACATACTACTCGCAAATCATCTATGATATTAGTGATTTCAGTATCGGGTTCATTCTCGACCGATTCGAAGAAAAGCCCTACAAACAAGTACAAATAGGCACATTCAATGCAGAGAGAGGCATCATCATCACCAACAACAATATATACTTTAAAGACTAGAACCGCCCATGATTCTGCGCCCACTCGAACCCGAAGACTTGGATTTGCTCTACACCATAGAAAACGATCCTGAACTTTGGGATTGTTCCAACACAAACGGTCCATACTCGCGCTATGCGTTGAAAAATTATATTGCCTCTATTGCAAGCATCTATGAATGTGGCAGCATACGTTTCGTAATAGAACACAAATTTGAGAAATCGACCAAACCACATTCCATTGGGCTCATCGACCTAGTAAATTTTGACCCTATCTGTGCAAAAGCCGAAGTATGCATAGCTATTTTAAAGAAATATCGCGGTCTTGGATTAGGCTTTCAAGCTCTACAACAAATGGAGCTCTACGCCAAAAAACAAATAAATCTTCACTCTATTTACGCCTTAGTAGGAACGACCAACACTCCCTCCCTCCATCTGTTCGAAAAATCTGATTATAAACAAGTTGCATTGCTTCCAGAGTGGATCTATGCCCACGAGAACTACCAAGACGTTGCGCTTTTTCAAAAGATTTTTCAAAAAAAGTAGAGAAATAGTTTGGTAGTTTAAAAGAATATCGTACCTTTGCACTCGCAATCGAGAACGAAAGCAATTTGCAATCCAATCGAGAGCGACCAATCAATGAATGGTGTGTTAGTTCAGCTGGTTAGAATACATGCCTGTCACGCATGGGGTCACGGGTTCGAGTCCCGTACACACCGCAACATTCAATCATTGGTACCCTGACCGAGTGGCTAGGTAGCGGTCTGCAAAACCGTGTACAGCAGTTCGAATCTGCTGGGTACCTCACAAGAAGGATGAAGTTATGCTTCATCCTTTTTTTGTGCCCAAATGCAAAGAGTGCAAGCATACAACGCTATAACCTAAAGCAAACACATACACATCAAGCAAGCACGCTTACCCCCATTACAAACAACCATCTTATTGCACACAAACTTACCTTCTGCAACTTTGCATATCTCAACGAGAGCTAAGAGCAATTGAAACAAATGCCTTTCCAATGAAAATCAATAGCCAGAAAGAGCAACTTCTGTCGATGATCCGACAAAACGCCCCTATGACCATCAAGCAGCAGGCCCAACTCGTACTCAATCTTGCCACACCCGCTATACTTGCCCAACTAACCACCACGATGATGCAATATATAGACGCTTCCATGGTGGGAAGTCTAGGAGCCGAAGCCTCAGCCGCCATCGGGCTCATAGAAACCACCACATGGCTTTTAGGAAGCATCTGCTCGGCATGTGCTGCAGGTTTCTACGTACAAGTTAGCCATCAACTTGGAGCAAACGACCATTCAGAAGCACGTAATACGTTGCGACAAGGCATCCTATCTGTACTCATTGCAAGTACATGTATTGGCATATTAGCATTCTGTATAAGTCCATTCCTTCCCGCATGGTTAGGAGGAAACAGTCAAATCACCCCCACATCATCTGCCTATTTAGCAATCATTGCCTTAGCCTTACCTGCATTCCAATTTTCACTGTTCGCTTCAGGAATGCTTCGCAGTAGTGGCAATATGATTGTGCCTAGCATCATGAGCGTAGTAATGATGGCACTTGATGTGATTTTCAATTCTGTTCTGATATTCCCTTCACGCACCATATCCTTCCTTCACACAGATTGGTTTGTTCCAGGAGCAGGATTGGGCGTGATTGGTGCAGGCATTGGCACAGCCTCAGCCGAACTCATCGCTGCATCCATCAGCATGTATATATTATGTTTCCGAAACAAAGAGCTTAACCTAAAACAAAATAAAGGACGATTTCTTCCCACAGCAAGAGTCATTCAAAAAGCATTACATATCGGCTTACCTATGGGACTTCAGCAAGCCATCATGTGTTCTGCTTACATAGTAAGCACCATCATCATTGCCCCACTAGGCACTATCGCCATCGCAGCCAATTCATTCGGTATTATTGTGGAGAGCCTTTGTTACATGCCTGGCTATGGTGTATCAGATGCTGCCACCACGCTTGTGGGGCAAAGCCTCGGAGCTGGACGCAAAGAACTGATGAAAAGATTTGCCTGGATTGCCGTGGCATTAGGTATGCTTCTCATGAGCATCATGGGCATTGTAATGTATGTAGCCTCTCCTATCGCTATGACCATGATGACACCCGACCTTAACGTGAGAAATCTCGGTGTTGAAATCTTGCGCATTGAAGCATTTGCAGAACCTATGTTTGGCGCGGCCATCATCTGCTATGGTGTATTTGTAGGTGCTGCCCAAACAGTGTTTCCAAGCATTATGAATTTAGCTAGCATGTGGGGAGTACGTATCACATTGGCTGCTTTCCTCGCACCCACCATGGGATTGCGCGGAGTATGGATTGCCATGTGCATAGAACTTTGCTTCAGAGGAACAATTTTCCTAGCTCGTCTAAAATGGTGGAAGATAAAATGAGGAAACTATTTGATGCGTAATTAGCGCGTTATCCCCGTAAGACTTGTATTTACAATCCAGCACAAAACATTCAGCTAAGCCATATCGCGTTTATCTTACACCAATCAACTTGTGTGTTTGTAGCGAAAGACGCCAAATAGGATGCGCTAAACAGTAATCAATGGTACGCTTCAGAATCTCAGCATTACGAGCCTCATCACCTACGTCGCAAGGCTGCAAGAAATGCTGATCGGCTTGTATTTCCGCATATTCACTCGGAATGCCCTGTTCAGTAAAAACCACCTTTATTTCGTTGCAACGACGCAACACGATTGTAGCATCCGTCTGCACGAAATGGTCCTTCGGAGAAAGCGTAATCCAATCTACATTACTAGGCAATTCATGCGTTCCATTTGTCTCCACTGCTACATACTTTCCTACTCCATGCAAGCCTTCTACGAGAGAATTCGTCAATTGCAGAGAAGGCTCTCCACCCGTAATCACCACATGCTTAGCCAGACATTTTTCCGCTTCTTCTATTATCTCACGCTCTGTCATGTCTGTATAAGGTATGTGCTCCGTATCGCAAAATGGACACTGCAAGTTACAACCTGACAGACGGATAAACAAAGAAGGAGTGCCCGTATAAAACCCTTCGCCTTGGAGCGAATAGAATATTTCGTTAATACGCATAATCAAAAAGTTACGTGCTCATAGCCTGGTTTGATATAGCATGCTAGATTACCCTCCGACTCTTGAAAAGTCACTTTGTAACAATGAGCCACATGCTCACAAATCCAATGAGCTAAGTTCTCTGCCGTCGGATTAAAATCAAATATCTCATTCAAGCAGCGATGATCCATTTTGTCGGTAATCATCTTTTTCACATGGCTAAAATCTACCACCATACCATTCTCATCCAAAGACTCTGAGCAGCAGTAAATCGTCACGATACCATTGTGGCCATGAAAGCGCTGACATTTGCTTTCATAAGTCAGATTGAGTTGATGACCGAATGCCACCTCTATGCGTTTACTAATATAGTACATATTATAATCTTATTTTGAAATCACATGCAAAGTTAAGCCAAAAGGCGCATGTAGCCCAATCATTACACCTCGTTTTTTAAAAAAAGGATGCCTATTCTGCAATCATTGCAAGCCCAATGGTTATTTTTCCACACACTCCTTTGCTTGGATTCTTAAACTATTCCTCCCTATCTAAGCACACTTCTATATTCATCCATCCAAAACCACTTCTCAAAAAACGCCCGATTGTTCTAAAAAAGGGTTATAGATTTACATTTTGCAAACAAAAAAGGAGAGCATCTAAACATTTTGTCGTATATTTGCAATCAAAAGAAATAATCTCATGAATACAAGCGCATAAAATCTACGCTAAGTTTAACATCTACAACGAATGATATACAACGAAGATATGCTCCGCACTTTCTATGCTTCCTATGCTCAGAAAGTGGCTGACGCTCGCAAAGAAATGGGACGTCCATTGACTTATGCCGAGAAAGTTTTATTTGCCCATACAGCCGTTCCCGTGAAGAAAGGCGGTTATCAGCGAGGCATTGACTACGAGTTGTTCCACCCCAATCGAGTGTGTATGCAAGATGCTACCGCACAGATGGCCATTTTGCAATTTATGAATGCAGGGCGTCGTCAGACTTCCGTCCCCACGACTGTACACTGCGACCACCTTATCCAAGCTTACAAAGGCGCCGAAACGGATCTCGCCACGGCAAAGAGCGTAAACGCTGAAGTATATCAGTTTTTGCAATCAGCAGCCCAACACTATGGTATGGGATTTTGGGGAGCTGGAGCTGGAATCATCCACCAAGTAGTATTAGAAAACTATGCCTTCCCTGGCGGCATGATGGTTGGTACAGATTCCCACACACCGAATGCAGGAGGTTTAGGCATGGCTGCCATTGGTGTAGGTGGTGCCGACGCCGTAGATGTCATGGTAGGAGCACCTTGGGAATTAAAAGTTCCCCGTCTCATTGGTGTACACCTCACAGGAAAATTGTCAGGTTGGACTTCTGCCAAGGACATCATACTTTATCTTGCAGGACGCCTTACCACAAAAGGCGGAACAAATGCTATTATAGAATATTTTGGTGATGGTGCAGAACATCTTTCAGCTACAGGAAAAGCCACCGTTTGTAATATGGGAGCGGAAGTAGGCGCTACCACGTCCATGTTCCCCTACGATAATCAAATGGAAACATATCTCAAAGCCACTGGCCGAACTCACGTGGCAGAGATGGCCAACAGTATCGCAGCCGATTTGAAAGCCGATCCCGAGGTAGCAGCTCACCCCGAGAAATATTTTGATGAATATATTACCATTGACCTTTCTCAACTCCATCCCTATCTAAATGGCCCTTTCACACCCGATGCGGCTTGTCCTGTAAGCGAGATGCAGGCCAAAGTAACAGAGAATGGCTATCCTGACAAAGTGGAGGTTTGCCTCATTGGTTCTTGTACCAATTCTTCTTATCAAGACCTAGCTCGCGCGGCCTCCGTAATCCAAGCCATGACCCAAGCCGGAAAGAAGCTAAAGGCACAATTGATAGTTTGTCCTGGTTCGGAATTAGTGTGCGCCACGGCCGAAAGAGATGGGTTCCTTCAGACCTTCCGTGAAGCAGGTGCACTAATTATGACCAATGCTTGCGGCCCATGTATTGGCCAATGGAAACGCGTGACGGATGATGCCACGAAGCGAAACAGCATTGTGACAAGTTTCAATCGCAATTTTGCCAAACGCGCTGATGGGAATCCCAATACGCATGCTTTCATTGCCTCGCCCGAAGTGGCTGTGGGTTATGCTTTCACTGGTTCACTCAGCGAACATCCTTCTTTCTCTGAAGGATGGCCCGAATTTACTCCACAAGGGCATGCACTTCCCACCGAAGGTTATTGCACAAATGAGGCGGTGGAAGCTGTAAAACCTGCTTTCGACATTCAGCCTGATAGCACCATTGACATTCAAATTTCGCCCGAGAGCGAACGACTCCAACGACTGACGCCCTTCACCCCGTGGAATGGAAAAGACTTTTCACAACTGCCTTTGCTCATTAAGGTAAAGGGAAAATGTACTACCGACCATATCTCGATGGCTGGCGTATGGCTTCGATTCCGTGGCCACTTGCAAAACATTTCACGCAACTTACTACTGGGCGCTACCAATGCCTTTACAGGTACAACAGGACAGACACTCAACACCCTCACGGGAGAGACTGAAGAGATATGGAAAGCGGCTCAAGATTACCGCGACCACAAGGGCGGAAGCATCATCGTAGCAGAAGACAACTATGGAGAAGGCTCAAGCCGCGAACATGCAGCCATGGAACCTCGCTATTTGGGAGTAAAAGTTGTGCTTGCCAAAAGTTTTGCTCGTATTCACGAAACAAACTTAAAGAAACAAGGTATTCTAGCTCTAACCTTTGCCACCCCCACTGATTACGACAAGATACAAGAACAAGACACATTTGATGTCAACTGCAGCACCATCCGTCCTGGAAGCACACTTACGCTAGTGGCTCATCATACCGACGGATCTTCCGACAGCATCGAAGCGCTACATACTTACAACACCTTGCAGATAGAATGGTTTAAGGCTGGCTCTGCTCTTTCCGTAAAAACCCCTTCATCACAAGCTTAAACTCATCATTATGAATTCCACAGACCACAAAATACAGATGCTCCCCGACGGCACTTTCACCGTGCCCAACATTGTAGCCGTACCCTTCATCACGGGCGATGGCATTGGCGCAGAAATCACACCTGCCATGCAGCAAGTGATTGACCAAGCAATAAAGACTGCTTATGACGGACAACGCCAAATACTGTGGACTGAAGTGCCCGCAGGCCAACATGCTTTCGACACGTTGGGTACCTATCTTCCCGACGACACATTGAAAGCCTTTGCCGACTATCATATAGGAATCAAAGGACCTTTGACCACTCCCGTAGGCGGAGGCATACGCTCACTCAATGTGGCCATGCGACAAGGGCTCGACCTCTACGTATGCTTGCGCCCCGTAAGATGGTTTAAGGGAGTGGAATCACCCGTGAAGCATCCTGAACGCGTCAATATGGTAGTATTCCGCGAAAACACGGAAGATATCTATGCTGGTATTGAATGGAAAGCCACATCGGCCGAAGCTCGTCGCTTTTATGAATTTCTTCACGATGAGATGGGAGTAACCAAAGTTCGTTTTCCCGAAACATCAGCTTTCGGCGTGAAGCCCGTTTCTGAAGAAGGCTCTAAACGCCTCATTAAAGCAGCCTGCCAATATGCATTGCAGCAAGGATCTAAACATGTAACGCTAGTCCACAAAGGAAACATCATGAAGTTTACCGAAGGTGGATTTAAAAACTGGGGATACGAATTAGCCGAACAAGAATTTAAGAATCAGATTCGCATGGACGATTGCATCTGCGATGCTTTCCTCCAAAACGCGCTAATCAAACCCGAAGCCTACGATGTCATTGCCACGATGAACCTTAACGGCGACTACGTGTCGGACATGCTCGCTGCACAAGTGGGCGGAATCGGCATATCTCCGGGCGCAAACATCAATTACGAAGCAGGAAGAGCCATCTTCGAAGCCACTCACGGAACAGCTCCCGACCTAGTAGGAAAGAATCAAGCAAATCCATGCTCAATCATCCTATCGGCAGTCATGATGCTCGACCATATAGGTTGGCATGAGGCTAGCGAAAAGGTAACGAAAGCCATTGAGTCGGCTTTCGTTCAAGGTTTTGCCACAGCCGATTTGGCTCGATTCATGGAAAACGGCAAACCTCTCGGCACAAAAGAATTTGCCGCTGCACTCTGCCAAGAAATGGCCTAAGGTTCATAAGCTAGAGCCTTATAGCCAATGCTTATTATCCCATAAAGTTTTAACCTTGCAATTTTTCAGAATTGCCTAATCATGCTCTTATGACCGACAAGAAAGAATACCTTATATATAAGCTCTCTGACAACATAAAGAACTGCATCAAAATTGATGCAGAGCTTTTCAGAAAACTCGATGTAAAGCGCGGACTCCGCAACGAAGATGGAACAGGTGTGCTTGTAGGACTGACCAACATCGGCAACGTGGTTGGCTACGAACGTAAAGATTCGGGAGAACTCAAGCCTATCGATGGTAAACTCTATTTCCGTGGTTACGAGATTTCTGACCTTGTACATGCTGTGCTCAAAGAACAACGATTTGGATTTGAGGAAATTGCTTATTTATTGCTTTCAGGCCGACTTCCTGATGCTGAAGAGTTGGAGCAATTTCGTCGGTTGCTAGTGGACAATATGCCTTTGATGTCGAAGACAATGCTCAACATAGTGGAGCTCGAAGGAAGCGACATCATGAATATCCTAGCACGCAGTGTGCTTGAACTATATACCTACGACGACAATCCCGACGACATTTCGCGCGACAACCTCATGCGCCAAAGCGTAGAACTAATCTCTAAGTTCCCCACCATCATTGCCTACGCTTACAACATGCTTCGCCACAAAGCACTAGGTCGCTCGCTACATATTCGTCACCCGAAAGAAGGCTTCTCTCTTGCCGAAAACTTTCTCTACATGCTTCTCGGAACGCATTATACTCCACTCGATGCACGCACACTAGATCTCCTACTCATACTTCAAGCAGAGCATGGTGGTGGTAATAATTCTACGTTCACAGTGAGAGTGACTTCCTCTACTTGCACCGACACCTACTCATCAATTGCCGCGGGCATCGGTTCGCTTAAAGGCCCCAAACATGGTGGAGCCAACATCCGTGTACACCATATGATGGAACACCTTAAACAAAACATCCGTCATTGGGACGACGAGGAAGAAATCAGTCACTATCTCCACCGCATTGTAAAAAAAGAAGCATACGATTGCACTGGTCTCATCTATGGCATTGGACATGCTGTTTATACGCTTTCCGACCCTCGCGCCGTATTGCTCAAAGAAATGGCTCGCAAACTTGCTGAGGAAAAAGGCCGCATGGAAGAGTTTGAGTTTATGGAACGAATTGAGCGACTCGCCGTAGAAGCCGTATACGACATTAAGGGTACTGCTAAAAAGCTCTGTGCCAACGTTGATTTCTATTCAGGCTTTGTCTACGACCTCATCGGACTACCCATCGAAATATACACTCCGCTCTTTGCCATGGCTCGTATCGTGGGTTGGTGCGCTCATCGCAATGAAGAACTCTGTTTCACTGGTCGTCGCATCATTCGTCCGGCTTACCGCTGCGTGGCAGACTTGCGTGAATACATTCCTGTAGACAAGAGATAAGCAGACACGTGCTCCCTCTGTCCTCTAATTTGTACAACTCCCCATAGACGATAGTTCGCAAAGATTCTTTTAAGTAGAATCTCTGCGAACTTCTTTTTTATCATTACATACCGACCACCTTAGATTTACCATAAATTGCTTCACCATTTTTAATGAGAAAACACTTTTCTAACAACAATATTCGCACACATACGACCGATTTTGACATTTTAATTTGTAGTTATTCACGCGTTATGCTATATTTGCCACACATTAACCCTTTATATTAACCCCATAACGTTCTACGAAACAGGGCAAAAGCCCTAACTTATATAGAACGTTATCTAACACATTTCGTATGAAAAACATAAACAAACTAAGTTGTCTGCTTCTTACGTTAGTAGCGCTGCTTTCATCTTGCGGACAGAAAAGCGCAGATTTAGAGTATATTCCCTTCCGGAGTAGCTCCGACGGACGTTGGGGCATGATCTCTACAGATGGCAAAGTGCTATTTGATGCCGAATTCAACGAAATGCCGCAAGCCGCATATTGCGGACGTTTCTTTATCAAGAACAATGATGGGAAATATGAACTCTACACGGCCGATGCAAAGCCACAACAAGTTGGTGGAAAGACATGGGCCGACGTGAGCGACTTTAGTGACGGGCTAGCTCTTGCAGCCGAAGAAGGAAAGCCCGTTGCTATTATCAACCGCGAGGGCGAGCAAGTGGCCGATCTTTCAAAAATCGACGGAAAGACGATTCTTGCAGCCAAAGGGCTTTACGAAGGCTATGCCATCGTAGAGACTGAAGATGGCACAAAAGGCATTGTAGATGATGGAGGAAAGACCATCATTGCCCCAGGGAAATATAAAGAACTTGAGTACATTGGCGAAGGTAAGTGCTTGGCTCTTGACAAAAAGTTTGAGAATGCAGAAAAAGATCAGATGGTTCTGCAAATCATCAGTCTTAAAGGAAAGACGCTAGGAGAACTCAATACAAGCAAAATCAACCTTGAAGGCGCAAGGAGCTCAGAAAGTTTGCAATTCGTCAATGGGCTGCTTGGTGCTTACGATGCCGACGGCCGAGGCGGCCTCATCAATGAGAAAGGCGAATGGGTGCTGCAACCTTCCGAGAAAATCAAGCACGTCATTGCCGTAAAGGGAGATAATTTTATCTATAGCGGCGAAGACGGCATGGGCGTTATGGACAAGAATGGCGAAATACTGATACGCGGAAAATATTTCATGCTGCAATGGGCTGGCGATGGTTTGCTTTGGGCTTTCGACACCAAAGGAGATTATAAAGACAAAATAATGCTTATCAACCTAAAAGACGATATCCTAGGCAAGGAGCGTTTTGAGAATGGTTACACCCTCATTGACGGCACACGCATTGCGCAACTTGGAAAACACGACTATGGATTTATTGACGAAAAAGGCGAAGTAAAGAAACTCGACAAGAACGTGAACATTGCTGAAATAGGCCTTCCCAAACACGATCAATGGGTAGAAAGTCAATATGTAGACGTAGAACGCATTGTAGCCTCGCTCGAACTTGAGGGACAAAAGATGTATGGTATTGTCACTTGGACTCCAGCCGACAAAGCCATCCCCGCCTTTGCAGAAAATGGACAGAAGGATGCCACATGCAGCGTGAAGCCCTCTGATAGCCCCTATAGCTACTTCAATAGCCGTGCAGAATATGTGTGCAATCTCTCTAACACGGTGCGCATAAATAAGTACCTCGAATTCAATAACTACATTACTAGATATTCTAATGGTCAGAAGTTCAATCCTGAATCTTTGGTCTACATGATAGGTGCAGAGATTAAGGTTAATTCTGGTGCAAAGTCAGTGTATGAAAGCATTTGCAAACTGCTTAAGTCCAAAGGATTGAAAGAACTCGGAGCATCAGAAGAAAGCACCACTTACGACCTAGGAAATCAAATACAACTCTACGTAACCTTCTCTGGAGACGAAGAAGTTAACGTGCAGCTCGTCCCCGATGAATCGTGCGATACAGGCGAAGAATATGATTAAACAGCAGGGGTAAAGAGCAGAAAAGCTTTCAAGTAAATTACCCATTCCAATCGAGTAGGAGGTAAACACTAATCATAGGTGTTTATCTCCTACTTTCATGTTTACCGACCTCTCACACCACCGTACGCGCCGTTCAGCATACGGCGGTTCCTATTTTGGGTGCCATTCGAGATATTCACCCATTAAAGTAACATATCCTGCTCTTCGCAAGTGCTCATTGGTGATTGCCCTACTTAATATGTAACTTCCCGCTGTTCGCCAATAGCTCTTGCGAGTGTTACCCCATTGGTAGGCTTGATACTGTGGTATTCCACAACGAATGAGATTTGTTACTCTCGTCTTGACTTTCTTCCAAGCTTTCCATATACACATACGTATTCTACGCCTTAACCACTCGTCTGTCTCAAGAAGCAAACGTCGCATTTCTGCAAGGTGATAATAGCCTATCCACCCTCTTATGAACTCTTTCAGTTTCTGCTTTCTCTTGGCATAGCCCCAACCATTACTACGACTCGTCAATGTCTTTAGTCTTGACTTCATCTTCTGTTTAGACTTGGGATGAACCATGAGTTTGCATTTGCCTTTCATCACATAAAAGGAGTAACCTAAGTATTTCACTCCGCGAACATAAGACACCACGGTATTTTCATTGTTCACTTTCAGATGGAGTTTGCTCTCTATAAAACGGGTGATTGATGCTTTCACACGTCTTGCAGCCCTCTTTGACTTGCAAAATATCAGCGCATCGTCTGCGTAACGTACAAAGGGGTGTCCTCTATGCTCGAGTTCTTTATCCAATTCGTTGAGCATGATATTACTCAACAGTGGACTAAGTGGACCTCCTTGCGGAGTACCCTCCTCATTCATTTCAAACACTCCATGGTTCATCACACCACTACGAAGATATTTGTGTATAAGACTGATTACTCGGCCGTCCTTTATCGTACGGCTGAGTATTTCTATGAGTTTGCTATGACTTACGGTATCAAAGAAGCGTTCAAGGTCTAAATCTACTACGTAGACATAGCCCCCGTTTACTATCTTCTGTGCTTTGTGCAGTGCATCATGGCAGCTTTTTCGAGGACGAAAGCCGAAGCTTGACCTCGAGAATTTGCGCTCATAGTGGGGCATCAGTGCTTGGTTGATGGCTTGTTGCACTAATCGGTCTACCACTGTGGGGATTCCTAATAGGCGCTTCTTGCCATTGTCTTTGGGTATCTCTACCCTCTTGACTGGGTTCGGACGGTATGAACCGTCAAGCAAAGAACTTATCAGCTCTTCCCTGTTGGCCAGAAGCCATGAGAGTAGTTGCTCGCACGACATCTTGTCGATACCGCCACATCCCTTGTTCTGAATCACGCATTTATAGGCACGACTGAGATTTTCGGGATTAAGGATTTGCTCTAATACATGTTCTTTGTCGAATGGTACTTCCACGATGTTGTCTTCATGTATCCACATGAAAGTCTGCGCTCCCTCATACCATTCGGTTTCCGACCTATCTCTTTGAGGGCAGTCATTGGCTTGAGCCATTGTTTTCTGCATTCTACCTTTCATTTGGTACGTTTCAAATACTATCGTTTAATTATTAGGTTCAGCCCTTCATGTGAAAATATCGACTGTCACATTACTATGGCTTCGGCTGACTTCTTACGGCAAGCTTTACTCCATGACTTTCGTAAAAAAAATATATATGATTAGGATTATATAGTAAAAAATTCGTATATTCGCATTATAAATAAAAAATTCATGCCTATGAAGCATAAATAAAAAGAAGACATATTATAATAAAGAAGCGTTAGCTTTGTATTCTTGCTTATCGAAAATCGCCAAATTTAAGAAAAGCAACCAAGAGTAAAAGGTTAATGCTCGCGTCTGTCTACAGGCGTGGGCTTTTACTCGTGTATGGTTGCATATGGTGTTTGGCGATACCTCGATAAGCGTAGACGAAGTTTTAGTCCACGTTTTTTTATTGTCTATACCTAAGCCCAGGACTAAACAAATACTACTCCAACACATAATAATAACCAGCGCATTAAAACAAGATCCAAAGGTATACTACCACATCTTTGGAAAAATTAGAAGATGCGACACAAAAAACATTTACATATATGGAAAAGACAATGAAACTTTTAGGGAGAGTCTTTACCTTTTTACTCCTTGCTATAACCTTTGTGGCGTGCAGCAGCGAAGATGCCTCTACCGATGGTGACGGTAACATAAAGCCTGACGTTAACGTGAATGACCCGGCAGGAACGGTATCCCTGTCTATGATGAAAGGACCAAGCATCCGAGAAGGGGCTACCCGTATTGGAGGTTCTGACATATATATAGGCAACGACTACAACTTCGACGGAGGATATTTCATTTCATTGGGAGCTGTTAAAGGACTTGGCAACGTGTCGTATATTCCGACACAAGGATGGGCAGATATGGTTTCCGTACGCAGCGACAATGGCTATGTGGCATACTCTAATGGAGCCTTCTACAGAATATTTGTAGAGAAGGAAATTGTTGGGACTACAGGCGGCATCATCGGTTATGACGTGAAATACCAGGTTCCATTCAAAGGTAAAGACCTCGAACTGGAGCTGCCGGCAACTTCTGTTTCTTTCGACAAGAAGGGAGGAACGGAGAATATCGTATTCAACAACAAGGAGTTCGTTGTGTTTACGGCGAAATCTTCAGAAGACTGGTGTCAGATTATCCCGACATCCACTTACAACTATTCTTTCCTTGCCAACGGCATACAGATCATTGCACAGCCATCGAATATGGCTGCCACTACAGAGGCTACCATTACGCTGACCACTGCCTATGGAAAGAAGAAGGAAATAAAAGTGACGAGAGGCGGTGTTGACCCATATCTTACTCTCGACGAGACGTCGGTCACGCTTGATGCCAAGGAGTGTGAAAGACAAGTTGGACTGAACACCAACATTCAGAAAGAGGACTTGACTATCAGCAACACCGCAAGTTCGTGGTGCGAGGCGGAATTTGTAGACCAGACAAGGGCGATACATGCAAGTGCTGCAAGGATAAAGTTTGTGGGCAACAAGCCGGCAAAAGCAGTCAAAGCAGCTAACGCTGCCGGTTCTGCAAGTTATTACGCTCTGGTTCTCAAAGCTAATTCCAATGACAAAGATACGGAACGAAAGGGAACAATTACGCTTAAAAGCAAGGACGGCAAGAAGAGTGTGACACTGAATATAGTCCAAAAAGGCATTAAGTTTATTCCAAGCCAAACGAAAGTCGGCTTTGACAAAAACCAATCAAACAAGACCATAACAATAAACACAAACATTGATTGGGAACCTTCGTCTAACCAAAGCTGGTGTACAACAAGCAGGAACGGCAACAATCTAACAATTCGTGCTACGCCATACTCAGGAAGCACGGCGAACAGAAAAGCAACCATTTCATTCAAAGGTCTTTCAACAAAGATTGAAGTTGACCAAAGCAAATATGCCGTAGGCGATGAATACAATGAGAATGGTGTGAAGGGAAAAATAATCTATATGAATGACACAATCAGGTATGTAGGAAAAGATGTCGGAGAAGCTGCCTGGTCTACTGAAGCTGTATTGACAGGTGCGACCGACACAAATGACGGAAGGGTAAATATGGCTATCATAAAGAAAATATCCGGATGGAAAGGCCTCTATCCTGCATTTGCCTTATGCGACGCTCTTAATACAGGAAATGTGACCGGGTGGTATCTGCCGGCAGTAAAAGAACTTTATGATATTCAATATTATGGAGGATATAGGTTTGATAACTATTACTGGTCATCAACAGAAGAACGTTCTGAAGACAGAGCCTATCTTTATGATTGGTGGAGTCTAAACACCAAAGGAAGTATTTGTAAAGTAAAAGCAGTACACAGATTCTAATAATAATCGAGTAGGAGGAAAACAAAGCAGTTTTCTTCCTACTTTCTTTTTCGAGCTCTCACAACACCACACGTACTGTTCGACATACGACAGCTCCTATTTTGACTCCATTTGATATACCCCATTAAAGTAGATGTCGCCTTTGGCGACGCAACATGATATAGTTTGGCTATTCCACCTCAGGTTATAAAATTACCTATGTATCACTCCATATCAGAATGTAATCGGCTAGGAGGTTAATGCTAATCATAGAAGGCATTTGCTTCCTATTTTCACATTTACCGACCTCCCACGCCACCGTACGTGCGGTTCCGCATACGGCGGTTTCGTGCTTTCTCATCTTGCGATGTGTGGCAAGTTGTTTTCAGCTATCCCTGTGAGTAGCGTCACTTCTGTCCTATTGTCGGATTCCGTCCTATCTTCTTGGATAGAGAGTTCCTTTCGGACATCTGACGAGGTGTCTCACAAGGTAACATTCATTTACTATTGCACCGCACGATTCAGTCCTTCCCTATAGGCACACGTGCCTTGGGTACTATGACTTCTGCTGACTTCTCACGACAAGCTTTACTCCATGACTTTCGTAAAAGCAACTAATTGCCATATCCGTGAGACCTCCTCGGATAATGACATTGTCCTTCCATCTTATACCCACTTCATTTTTTCGCAAGCTCAAGAACTCCACTGACCGTTCCGAATAGCTATCGGGCTTTGATTTGTTTGGTAACCTTACCCACGGTCATATGCCTTATATGAAGTTTCTGTACGTTAGGTCAGATATATACCTCCGGCTTCCTTCAGATTTCACCTCACGATGAACACCCTTGCCTTTAGCTATGTAATTTCCACTATTAGGGCTTACTCGGGACTTGCACCCGTTAGACAATGCTCATGCCGAGCGTACAAATATATAGCCAATGTCCGATAAGTCTTTCAACAATTCGGACATTGGCTATTTTCATATCGTTTTTTACGCGTCGTGGAATGAGTAAACAAGTTAACGAGTGAACAAGTAAGTAAGCCGTATAAAGATTCTGATAGCTCTACTTAGCATTAGCGCTTGGCTATCTTTCTGCGCCGCTCATAGTAGCGTTTTCTCTTACCTTCCTTGCAGCAAATGGCTATTCAGATAGCTCATAACGACTTCTTTATAGCTATCAGAAATGGGGATATACTTCTCGCCAAAGACTATTTGACCACGCTCGAGCACACGAACCTTTTGCATATTTACAATATACGAACGATGAGTGCGCATAAATAGGTTTGCTGGCAGTGTTGCCTCTATACTACGCATGGAAGTCAAGCTGAGAAGGGGCTTTATGGCAGAAGTGGTATAAATCTTTACATAATCCTTCAGACCTTCAATGTAAAGTATTTCAGAGAAGTCAACACGAATAAGCTTATAGTCACTCTTCACAAAGATGTAGCCATCATTATTATTCATTATGGCCGAAGCGTCAGCGAGATTCCTTGAGGTCGTATTGGCAGCAGAAGATTCTGGTGATACCATATCTCCATGCCCCACTTCTGAAGTCTTTTGCTTGGTTTGGGCCAAGTCATACCACTTCTGCGCTCTGTTGATAGCGCCTACAAAGTCGGCATAACTAATAGGTTTTAACAGATAGTCTAGCGCATTTACTTTATAACCATCAATCGCATATTGGCTAAATGCTGTGGTGAAGATGATGCGAGTGCGCGAGGTATCAATGGTCTTGGAAAAATCAAGTCCGTTGAGATCGGGCATTTGAATATCCAAGAATATCAAGTCGGCAGGATGTTGCTGTAACCCGCCCATAGCTTCCACCGCACTTGAGTACGTTCCGCAGAGTTCGAGCATGGGCGTCTTCTTTACATAGCTTTCCAATAAACCCAAAGCCAAGGGTTCATCGTCAATAATGGCACATTTCATACGATTAGACTGTTATAGGTTTGTCGTAAAGGTCAATAATAGAATAATAGGTTTGTCCATCTTCGCTCACTCCCGATAGCCACTTATATCTACCAGAATAAGCATATTCCAATCGGCTCGCCACTTGTTTTAATCCAATGCCTCCTGGAGCCTTATCCGATTCGTTTTTGGGCGTATTACTATTTTCACAACTGAAATGAAGATGTTCGCGTGTAGCCTTCAGCGAGATATGAATAAAGCAGTTTCCCGAAGTGCTTACGCCATGCTTGAAAGCATTCTCCACAAGACTGATGAATATCAAAGGAGCTACCTGCACATTTTCATCATCAGGAATATCGAAATTGACTTGTACATCTACATTATTATAAATTCGTAAACGCATAAGGGCAATGTACGACTTTAGGAATTCTGCCTCTTTGCTCAGACTTACTCGGTCGGTCTGATTTTCATAAAGCATATAGCGCAACAGCCGGCTCAGTTCGTGAATAGCTTGCTGAGCTTTTTCCTGATCAAATGCCGTTAGGGCATAGATATTATTCAGCGTATTGAGCAGAAAATGCGGATTGATTTGATTTTTCAAGTTTTTCAATTCCGCTTGCGAGCGACCGAGCTCGGCCTCGGCTCGTGCTTGTTCGCTCTTACGCCAACGCTTACTCAAGTTGAGAGCAACAGAAGCTCCTACAGCGAAGATGTAAAGTAGCAAGCCACGAACAACGAAGTAGATTTTGGGAGGGAGGTCGGGCTTACCCAGGCGCAAATGATGCATCTTAATAGGTGCTGGCGGGAATAGCATGCTTTGCAATTCCATCGACGATTGGTAGGCAACAAATAGCGCAACATTTGTTATATAAAACCATTTTACTTTTCCCTTAACCAGCAAATAGCGTGGCACAAGAATGAAATAATTGAGATAAAACGTGATGCAAACAGCCAACGGAAGGAAGCAACTATGCAAATAATGGTTCCAATCGATGGTCTCACCTCTCCGCTTAAAGAAAAGCGGAGAAAGGAATATATAGCTCCACGTGAGCACATGAACAATGACCTCAATGCAGAGTTCCATGCGTGGTTTACGTTGCTGTAATTCCATAATAATCTACTTTATTAGATTTGCAAATGTAAAGATAAAATTGAAACAAGACAAATAGAACCTGCCTTTAATAAAGACAAGAGATCACAAAGACGACAGCGAATGAGCATCTATAGCTAGACGTATTCTAATCGCTTTTCTGTTGTCATACGTGATCTCTGAACGCCTGTAAGAGGGTTTCCTTCAATGTTTACTCATAGCGTATAGCCTCTATCGGGTCGAGACTAGCGGCTTTCTTCGCAGGATACCAACCAAAGAATATACCTGTAGCCGAACATACGGCAAAGCTTAACAATACGCTCCACGGCTGAATCTGAATGGGCCAATGAGCAAACACATTGATGCCTACAGCAGCGCCTATACCACATATCACTCCGATAATACCACCTGTTACACTGAGCAATACGGACTCAATGAGGAACTGATTCAAAATATCTATACCGCGTGCTCCAACCGACATACGCAGACCTATTTCCTTCGTTCGTTCCGTCACACTTACGTACATGATATTCATGATACCAATACCGCCCACAATGAGTGAGATACAGGCCACGACAAGCAATAGTATCGTCATGGTGTCGGAGGTGGAATTCATCATCTCGGCCATTTCCTGCTGACTGCGAATGGAGAAATTATCCTCATCACTGCCTTTTAACTTATGGCTTTCACGAAGGATACTTGTAATGTCATCGATAGCCAAGTCGGTCATATCTTCCGTAATGGCCGAAGCATTGATTCCTTGCAGATAGGTGACGGAAAGGATACGTTTCATCACAGTGGTATAAGGAGCCAATACCATATCATCCTGGTCCATTCCAAATGAGTTGTAGCCTTTGGCTTTGAGCACACCTACGATGCGGAAAGGAATCTTGTTGTAACGAATCACTTTGCCTACTGGATCTTCACCATTTGTGAAGAGATTGTCGGCCACAGTCTTACCAATGACACACACCTTGGCACTCGTCTTAATATCCTCATCAGTGAACATCTCGCCATCTTCTATTTTCAGTTGACGTATTTCCATATAATCGGGCGAGATGCCATAAATGGTCGAAGGAGTGTTGTTATTGCCATTTATAAACTGTCCAGAAGCATTTACGCTGGGCGAAATAGCCGATAGATACTTGGATTGTTCCTTGAGCGTTTCATAATCCTTCAGTTTGAGCGTTTGCATATCGGAAGCATCTTGCTGTGCTCCGCCAGGGCCTTTGTCTTGCCCAGGACGAATCATAATCATGTTCGACCCCATCTCGGCGATGTTGGCTTGAATGCTCTTCTTTGATCCTTGCCCTATGGCCATCATAGCAATGACCGAAGCCACCCCAATGATAATGCCAAGCATTGTTAGGAACGAGCGCAACTTATTGGCTGCAATGGCTCGAAAGGCTATCTTAAAAAGGTTACTGATATTCATTGTGTCTTATGATTCTTCGTTAGGAGGAAGTTCGGCCAAAGCTTTCGCTGCAGAGTGAATATTGTGATTGACCACATCTTCGCGTATCAACCCATCGCGAAGAAATATGTTTCGGCTTGAATAGAGGGCTATCTCTGGATTGTGCGTTACGAAGATAATGGTGCGTCCTGCTTTGAAAAGCTTCTGAAAAAGCACTAAGATTTCAAATGAAGTACGCGTATCGAGGTTACCCGTGGCCTCATCGGCTAGGATTACAGCTGGGTTGTTAACCAAAGCGCGTGCAATGGCCACTCGTTGCATCTGTCCGCCCGACATTTGGTTGGACTTATGATATAGGCGTTCACCCAAACCGACCATTTTCAATGCTTCTATGCTGCGACTTCGACGTTCTGAAGCAGAAACAGAGGAATTGTACATCAAGGGGAGTTCCACATTTTCCACGGCCGTGGTCTTAGGCAGCAGATTATAGTTTTGAAATACGAATCCTATCTTTCGGTTACGAAGCACGGCACGTTCGCTTCGTCTCATCTTACGCACACTCACCCCATCAAGGAAGTACTCTCCACTAGAAGGAGTGTCGAGACACCCTAATTGATTGAGCAACGTAGATTTACCCGAACCCGAAGTTCCCATAATGGTGACAAACTCACCTTCATAGATTTTAAACGATACCCCTTTCAACGCATGAACTGTCTCATCGCCTACAACGAAGTTGCGCCTCACGTCTTGCAGTTCGATTACCACCTTCTTATCAGCGCGATCCTCAGGCTGAGGGAACTGTTCCTCGGACATTCTATTTTGCTGTTCATTGATTTCCATTGCGTTATGTATTGTAAAACGAAGGATTACACGAATCTATCTTGCGCAATCTTTCATTATAGATTTCATCAACGTTACTTACTTTTTCTTTTTGTTGGGAGGTCCAGGCGAGAAGGGACTTTTCTCTTTTCCGCTATCATCTGCATCGCCTTGGTCGGAATTGTCAGCTGAAGCTTCTTTAAGGTCTACCACAACGATGGCACCTTCTTTTATACCACTCAATATCTGAGTACGAGTGCCATTCGTGATACCTATCTGCACGCTATATGCCTTAAATGTTCTGCCCTCACGAACCCACACTTTGTGCGTTCCTTGACAATCGACAATTTTGTCTTTCGGGCCTACAGTTTCCTTTGTCGGCGTGAAGCGAAGTGCCTTCGTCGGCACACTCAAGATTCCTGCCTGTTCCATTGTATAAATAGTCACATTGGCTGTCAACCCAGGTTTGAGTTTCAAGTCGGGATTGGGAGCAGAGATCACCACTTCGTAAGTCACCACATTATTATCGGTAGTCGCTTCGTTGCGCACCTGTGTGACGGTTCCCTCAAAGGTCTCGTCAGGATAGGCGTCCACGGTATAATTGACACGCTGACCCACCTTTACCTGGCCTATATCAGCCTCGTCTACACTGGCCACAACGCGCATATCTGTCATATCCTTCACGATGGTAAAGAGCGTTGGCGTATTGAAGCTTGAAGCTACCGTTTGTCCTTCTTCCACGGATTTACTCAGTACTACCCCATCGATGGGCGAAGTGATGGTGGCATAACTCAAGTTGGTCTGAGCCTTATTTACAGCTTCTTGACGTTGAGCCACTGTACTCTCAGCTTGCTGCAAAGCCAATCGGGCACTCTCATAATCGTTGGCACTAATAAGTCCCTTATTATATAAGGTCTTCATGCGTCCAAAGTTCGACTGCTGGTAGCTCAAGTCGCTCTTAGCTCCTGCTAGCTGACTGGTTGCACTTTTGAGTTCACTGATAAGATTCGTCTTGTCGAGTTCGGCAATCACCTGTCCTTTCTTCACAGGAGAATTGTAGTCTACATAGATTTTATCAATGATGCCCGAAACTTGTGTACCTACTTCCACAGAAGTAACAGCTTCAATCGTACCTGTTGCGGTCACACTATTGCCAATCGTTGCTTTCTCCACCTTAGCCGTTTCGTAGCTTACCTCAAATGGAGCATTCTGCTTGTGCAAGAAGAACCATGCTCCGCCGGCCACAATGACCACTACCACCACGCCGATGGCTATTTTCTTTCCATTGAATTTCATATCGTATGATTGTGTTTCGTTATTTTCTGAATGACTTATTTCAATTCCTCGCCAGCATAGAAACTGAGTAAATTGCGATTGAGCAAAGCTGTATACTTATCTTGCAGCATCGTCTGTCGTGCGTTGAGCAGATTCGCTCTGCTATTGAGCAATTCAGCAATATTCTTCAATCCTAGGTTAAACTGCTCGGCCATCAACTCGTAACTAGTAGACAGACTCTCCACACTCGACTTGGCAGCCACGTATTTAGCTTGACTATTCGAAGCGTTGAGCCAATAGGTTTCAATGGTTTGGTAGAGTTGTTTCTGAGTGTCTTGCAAGTCTAATTGCGCCGTTGTTTCGGCCACTTTGGCACGTTCCACAGCACTTTTGTTCTTACGATTATCAAAGATGGGAATACTCACCGTCACACCGAGTGATCCGTTGAAATTATTTTTCATCTGCTTAGCCCAATTTGTTTGACTGCCCGTCATGTGGCTATCACCAATCCCCCCCGACAAACTGACCGTGGGCATATAGCCGCTCTTTGCAATTTTCGTGTTAAGTTGGCTTTGCTCTATAGCCAACTGTGAACGTTTCACTTCTGGACGATTTTCAAGAGCGGAGTTGTAGACAACATCTTTCGCTGGAATACTGCTCAACACTTCTGCATCGGCAGCATCAATGGCCTGCACATCAAAAGCTTCATTCGCAGGTAGTTCCAAAAGTTGCTTGAGCTGCATCTTTGCATCGGCAATTTGCGTCTGTACGTTCACCACGTTATAGCGTCCTTGACTTACTTGCGACTGTAACTGCGCCAAATCAGCCTTCGACATCGAACCTACACTGACCATCTGCTGCCCGCGTTCACAAATTGTAGAATCTTGTTTTAATAGCGTACGATTCACTTTCTCCGCCTCTGTCATGTAGAGTATTTGCACGTAGAGTTGTGCTATTTGCTCCTTTATCTTGTTGGCCTGTGTCTGTGTGTCGTAGGCAGCAAGTTGCTGATTGTACTGGGCATTGGTGATATTCATCTTATTCTTACCACCATTCCATACCACCCACTGAGCGTTAATGCCGTAACTTCCATTTTGAGTAGCTTTATCTGCCGCCGACGTGGCAATACCATCATTCACAAAACTACCACCACTTTCTTGAAACGGACGATAAGTGACACCTTGAGTCAAAGCACCGTTTAGACTTGGAAGTAGCCCTGCTTTAGCTTCTGCCACATCTACGCTGGCACTCTTCTCCGTTGTTGCACTTTTGAGTAGGCTCACATTATGTGTCACAGCGTAGTCTATGCACTCCTTGAGTGTCCATACTCCGTTTGTCTGAGCAAAACTCATGAATGGGAGCAAAGCTAACGAAGCCGCCACATATTTCTTTCTAATATTCCACATAGTTCGCTTATTATATTGTTTACGTCTGCAAAGTTATGCTCCTCCTCCCCCAAATTCTGCAAATAAAGACTTCTTGACGTTATATAATAGACGAAATAGGAAGTTTTATCGATGAATGAAATGTATGGGTTGATTGATTTCAATTTGAAGTGGGATTTCAACACACGCCAGACGGGTATCTGACGGGAATGATTAAGCAATGCACAGATCTTTACGAACAGCTGACCCGCTGCTCTTTGTTCGACAAAAGACAAAATCTTACGATTCGTAAAACTCGCCTCATCGTGGATTATTTAGGCCTTTTGGAAGATTGTTTTGACGATGAAGATGAAACTGTTTCTACGACCTAAATCTTAGTACTCTAACGATGAAGACCGATAGGTGCTAACGATGAAGACCGATAAGTGCTAACGATGAAGACCGTTAGACTCTATAGATGAAGACCGATAGGATAGCCTGATTTTGAACGCATAACGAGGTGATTTTGCCTCGCGCGCGTGTGTATTTATAATAGGTGTGGCGTGTGCTTAAAAGGGAGGGACTTTCTCTCTTTCGTCCTTAGCATTTATCCAGCTGAATGATAAAATCAAAATGGTCTATTATCTTCTTCGTTCTTCTTCAACCAACATGGGACTACTATAACCTTATTAACGCGAGTTCGGGATAAGAAACGCAAAAATAAATAGGGTAAACGAACGAACCTTTTTCCCATCATACCAACCAGGAATATCCGCTGCCCTCGAACTTCCTACATAAGAAATACACGTATACAAAAAGCCCTAAAGAAATGCGCTGTCCCACTTGACAGCATTTCTTTAGGGCCAATTTACCTTAAAACTAAAAGAACGTATCTTATTAGAGATTGTTCTTTTCGATGTCCTTGAAGTACTTATAAGTTCCGTGAGTGATGCTCTCGCATGCAGCTTCATCGCACACGATGATTCCGTGCTCATGCATCTGGAGAACAGAGATAGTCCACATCTGAGTAACGGGGCCTTCTACTGCAGCTTGCAAAGCACGAGCCTTGTTGTGACCATTACAGAGAATCAATACTTCCTTAGCTGACATTACGGTGCCTACACCTACAGTAAGGGCTGTTGCAGGAACGCCTTCAGGATCACCACCAAAGAAACGAGAGTTTGCAATACGAGTATCAGTAGTCAAAGTCTTCTGACGAGTGCGGCTTGTCAGAGAGCTGCCCGGCTCGTTGAAAGCAATATGACCATCAGGACCGATACCACCAATAAAGAGGTCGATACCACCTGCATCCTTAATCATCTGCTCGTAGTGAGCGCACTCTGCTGCGAGATCTTCTGCATTACCATTGAGGATGTGAATGTTCTCCTTGGGACAGTCGATGTGATTGAAAAGATTGGTAGCCATGAAAGAGTGGTAGCTCTCGGGATGTGACTCGGGAAGACCTACATATTCATCCATATTGAAGGTGAGCACATGCTTGAAGCTTACGCGTCCTTCTTTGTTTGCCTTTACCAAGGCCTTATACATACCGATTGGTGAGGAACCCGTGGGAAGACCCAACACAAAAGGCTTTTCTGCTGTAGGGTTGGCAGCATTGATTTTGTTAATTACATACTCAGCAGCCCAATTTGACAGCTTCTCATAGTCGGGTTCGATAATAACTCTCATGATTTACTTGATTATAATGGTTATTGTAAATGGATTCGTTCCTAATCCATAAGTACGAAGCAATTCCGTGCCCACAGATTTATCGCAAAAGTAAATAAACTTTACGGACTTTCCAAAAGTTTTGCACAATCTTTTTGATAAATATCTATTTATGGGCAAAAAGGAGATTCCTTCTAAGTATTTTTTGTACTTTTGTAGGGTATCAAGCAAACAATAGTCTTTGCTTTAAATCCAATTCTTCATCCGACTATTCCACACAAACAAATCATGCAAGATTTCGTACATCTACACGTACATACCCAGTACTCCATTCTTGACGGACAGGCCTCCGTGCCCAAATTGGTTGACAAGGCCATACGAGACGGCATGCGTGGCATGGCTGTAACAGACCATGGCAATATGATGGGTATCAAGGAATTCTTTAACTACACCAACAAGGTCACAGGAAAAGCAAAAGGTATAGTGAAAGATACCGAAGCCAAACTAGAGACTTTGCGAGATGGCACGTATAAGCCCAAATTAGACAAAGAGGGAAAGAATCCGGATGAGGGGAAGACCACAGACGAGCTAATTGCCGAATGCGAGGCTACGCTGAAGAAGCAGCGCCCCATTGCCCAGTTTAAGCCCATCTTCGGATGTGAAATGTACGTGGCACGCCGAGGAGACAAGGCGCTAAAAGAAGTGCGTGCTGACCAATCGGGTTGGCACTTGATTGTATTGGCTAAAAACGAGCACGGCTATCATAACTTAATTAAGTTGGTATCGAATGCTTGGGTGGATGGTTTTTACATGAAGCCTCGTACAGACCACAAGGAATTGGAGAAATACCACGAAGACTTAATCGTATGCTCAGCTTGCTTGGGTGGTGAAGTGCCACAAAAGATTCTGGCAGGACAGATTGAGGACGCGGAGAAGTCGGTACAATGGTTTAAAAATCTCTTTGGTGACGACTATTACTTGGAACTCCAACGCCACGAGGTGAAAGATCCTTCGATCAATGCCAATCGCGACACTTATCCGCTACAAGTGGAAGTGAACAAAGAATTGCTACGCATTGCGAAGAAGTACGACATTAAGTATATCTGTTCGAACGATAGTCACTTCGTCGATGAAGAGAACGCCGAGGCACATGATCGCTTAATATGCCTCTCTACGGGTCGAGAGCTAAACGACCCGAAACGTATGCTCTATACCAAGCAGGAGTGGTTTAAGACGCGAGCTGAAATGAACGAAGTGTTCGCCGACCTTCCCGAAGCCTTGGCCACCACGTGTGAGATTTGCGACAAAGTGGAAACCTATTCCATCGACCATGCTCCGATTATGCCAAACTTCGCTATTCCCGAAGATTTTGGTACTGAAGCCGAATATCGGTCTAGACTTACCGAGAAAGATCTCTTCGATGAGTTTACACAAGATGAGAACGGCAACGTGGTGATGAGCGAGGAAGACGGACTGAAGAAAATTAAGAAACTCGGCGGCTACGACAAGCTATATCGTATCAAACTGGAAGCGGACTATTTGGCCAAACTCGCCTATGAAGGTGCCAAGAAGAGGTATGGCGATCCGCTCGATGAGGAGACGGCCGAACGTATTAAGTTTGAACTGCACATCATGAAGACAATGGGTTTCCCTGGCTACTTCTTGATTGTGCAAGACTATATCCGAGCAGCTCGTGAAGAATTAAACGTGAGTGTCGGTCCTGGACGTGGTTCGGCTGCGGGTAGTGCCGTGGCCTACTGCTTGGGCATTACGCAAATCGACCCTATCAAGTACGACCTCCTATTTGAACGTTTCTTGAATCCCGATCGTATCTCACTCCCTGATATTGATGTCGATTTCGATGATGATGGACGCGGACGCGTGCTCAACTGGGTGACGCAGAAATATGGTGCTGACAATGTGGCACACATTATTACTTATGGTACGATGGCCACAAAATTGGCTATCAAGGATGTGGCTCGTGTACAGAAATTACCACTGTCTACGTCCAACTACCTATGCAAGCTAATCCCAGATAAACTTCCCGAAGGACCCGATGGTAAGGTGCCCAAGATGAACCTGACGAATGCCATTGCCGCGATACCGGAACTACGCGAAGCCGAAGCCTCATCAGACAAACTTCTAAGAGACACCATTCGCTATGCTAAAATGCTCGAAGGAAATGTGCGAAACACTGGTGTGCATGCTTGTGGCTTCATCATTTGCCGCGACAATATCTCTGATTGGGTACCTGTTTCTACTGCCAAGGACAAAGAAACCAACGAAGAACTTCACTGTACGCAATACGAAGGCCGAGTCATTGAGGAAACAGGATTGATCAAGATGGACTTCCTTGGTCTTAAAACGCTTTCGATTATTAAAGAAGCGCTTGAAAACATCAAACTTTCCTTAGGCATTGACCTCAACATCGACGAAATTAGCATTGAAGACCCTGCCACCTACCAACTTTATTGCGATGGCCGCACCATCGGTACATTCCAGTTTGAGTCAACGGGTATGCAGAAGTATCTACGCGAACTTCAGCCTTCTACCTTTGAAGATCTCATTGCCATGAATGCCCTCTACCGTCCAGGGCCTATGCAGTACATTCCTTCATTTATTGCCCGTAAGCATGGCGACGAACCCATTGAGTACGACTTGCCTTGCATGGAGAAATACTTGAAGGATACTTACGGCATCACGGTGTATCAAGAGCAAGTCATGTTGCTCTCACGCGAGATTGCTAATTTTACACGTGGTGAGAGTGACGCCTTGCGTAAGGCCATGGGTAAGAAGCTCATTGAGAAACTGAACCACATGTACCCGAAGTTTATCAATGGCGGTAAAGCCAATGGGTACGATCCCAAGATATTGGAGAAGATATGGAACGACTGGCGTGCCTTTGCCTCTTATGCCTTCAATAAGAGCCACGCCACATGCTATTCCTGGGTGGCTTATCAGACAGCTTATCTCAAGGCCAACTATCCTTCGCAATACATGGCAGGTGTGATGAGCCGAAGTTTAGCTGATATTACCACAGTGTCGAAACTGATGGATGAATGTAAGTCGATGGGCATTCGCACACTAGGGCCTGATATCAATGAGAGTTACCTAAAGTTTAGCGTAAACCATAGTGGCGACATTCGTTTCGGCATGGGAGCCGTAAAAGGCGTGGGAGAAGGTGCGGTACTGCAAATCTTGGAAGAAAGGAAGAAGAATGGTCCGTTCAAATCAGTTTACGACCTTGTGGAGCGCGTCAATCTTTCAGTCTGCAACAAGAAGTCGCTCGAAAGTCTTGCTCTATCGGGAGCGTTCGATAGCTTCAATACCATCACACGCGAACAATTTGTTCTCCCAGGTGACAATGGTGAGACATTCCTCGATACACTCGTAAGATACGGAAACAATTATCAAAACGACAAGGCAGAAAACGAATTTTCGCTCTTTGGCGGAAGCGAATCCGTGGAGATTGCTCGCCCGGAACCTTCAAAAAACATTCCCCGTTGGAGCGATCTCGAAAGACTCAATAAGGAACGCGACTTAATCGGTATCTACATCTCAGGCCATCCCCTCGACTCCTACAAGATTATCATCGAGAACGTTTGCACCATGCACATGGATCAACTCGAGAATATCATACCTTTTGCGAATAAAGACGTGACGCTTGGCGGTATTGTCACAGATGTACGTACAGGCCAAACTCGTACAGGCAAGCCCTACGGCATTGTCAAGATGGAAGACTATTCAGGACCAGGCGAAATAGCACTCTTTGGCGACGAATGGGCAAAACATAGTGGCTACTTTGCCATAGGCAATAGCTTGTTCATCACTGGTCGCGTAGACGAACGCCAATGGAGAAAAGACGAATATGAATTGAAGATTGGCCGAATAGAATTCCTCTCCAACGTGAGAGACGAGAAGATTAAGTCGATTACCATCACACTAGACCTCAACAATCTTACATCCAAGATTGTAAACGATATCTCGTCGAAAGTGAAGGAGAACGAAGGGCCATCTGAACTTTACTTCAACGTGATTGACCATGAGACACAAACGCAAGTGATGCTGCAAAGCAAGAGCGTACGTCTCACCGTAGAAAGCGAACTCATCAATTTCTTAAAAGGAAACAACATTAAATACAATATCAATTAAGGGCGGTGGATATCATGGCACACCATTTGCAGAGTATTTACTACCCTACCTCACAAACAGAATCATTTATTAAATAGAATTCATTACATTATGGAAAAAATCATCACAGATGCCAACTTCGATGCCATTGTAGCCGAAGGGCTCCCCGTAGTTCTCGACTTTTCTGCCACTTGGTGTGGTCCTTGCAAGAAAATCGCTCCTATTATCGAAGAACTCGCCGGCGAATACGAAGGAAAGGTCAACATTGGCAAGTGCGATGTTGACGACAACGAAGAACTCACCGCAAAGTTTGGCATTCGCAATGTGCCTACCGTACTTTTCATCAAGAATGGCGAGGTGGTAGACAAGCACGTTGGCGCTGCCCCCAAGAAAGAATTTGTTGAAAAGATTGAAGCTCTCTTGAAATGAATCTAGACGAAGAACTCATGCAAGATGCTCAAGAGGATGCTGCCGCAGTGGCATATATCCAGAAGCATCTTCCACAAGAACTGCAAGAGCAGTACGACGAAGAAACCCTTTACTATTTCCTCGACCTCATCATTGAATACTACACAGAGAGTGGTATTCTCGATGCCCAACCCGACAAGGATGGTTATGTGGAGATTGACGAAGAAGCCATTGCCGACTATTTGGCAAAGAAAGCCAAAAAGGAACATATGGGCGACTTCTCAGCCGAAGATCTTTTGTTCGTAGTACAAGCTCACATGGATTTCGAGGAAGAACAAAATCAAGATTAAAAGCCCTCCTCTTATATCAGAGAGCGCATTGGCTTCTTATATATAATAAAGGAGTAGAACGCAAGAAGTTTTCAATAAAACTTAGGCGTTCTACTCCTTTTAGTGTTGTTCTTTAAATTCTGACATACACATTCTCTAACCACTTAGAGAGTTCATTTTTCTGCAACGGGGCGGACAGGAAAGCCAAAGAAACAGAAGTTGTAGAAACTCGGGGAGATGCTGCCATTGTCGAACCTGGGGCTGTAGAAGCAGAGGTTGTAGACGTAGACGTCATCGGAGGAGTAGAGCGAACTCGACCAATAGCTTCCGTGCAAACCACGAGCGTTGATGGGTTCTTCTTTGAAGCGATAACCCGAAGCAGGGAGGAAAATAGTGTTATTATTAGGACCTGTAACAAGACGACCACTTACACCTGTCCCTTTATAATCAGACTTCCAAGACCAATCACATTTGTCATAAAGCTCTTGAAACTCTGCACGAGAAGGCATACGACAACCCTCGCCCCACTGGACAGTGGCAACATCATCCTCGGCATCAAGAGTAGTCTTACCATCTTCTGAATTGTACTTAGAAAGAGAACTACCGGAACTTTTCCACTTGTAAGTATCCCAAGAATAAGAAGACTTCGTCTCTGTCTCACCCCAAGCAAAATAATCACCATCGTCAAAATAGGAAGAAGCGCCAACGTTGGTCTCAGCCCAAAGCAAACCACTAGGTAAACCAAGATCCACGAACTTGTGACCACCGATTATCTTACCTTGAGGCTTTGCTCCACGCGTTGTGACAGTATATACGTTTTGGTCATAATATACTTCATCAAGAAGCTTTACATAGGTACGATAATAATAGAGCGTGCCAGAAACTAAGCCTTCTACGGTAAAAATATTATCCTCCATGTTAGCATCCGAACTCTGCTTACCATCTACATAAGTAGGTTGTGGATTTTTATCAGAATAGCACACACCCACCTCGGGAGTAACCGATAAAGATTTCACATTCTCATTGAGCGATACGCTTGACCTTGCCTGAAAGGAATTGGTGGTGACGGAAACAGCGGTAGAGGTGGTGATATGAAACAACCAAGAACCTGCTGAGAACGATACGCTATCCACACTTTCTGAAGAAATCACGGAAAGGTCGCCACCCTTCTTCCAAACAAAGATATTCTGCTGCGCTGAAGCAGTGGTAAATAAGCTAGCAAGCAACAAAGAGAAGAAAAGAGTAAAAAGTTTTTTCATAGGATATTACTTATTGAAGAGTTTATAACTAAGTCCGCCTTGCGTGCGAACCACATAGACGCCCTTGGGCTGAGATGAAAACGAAAGTTGCAATGTACCATCACATTGCGCTTGACTAGACAGAGCGAGTTTTCCATCGAGACTGTAGACGCGCACTTGTTCGCCTGGCATCAAACCCGTAGATTGTAATAGGCCGTTCTGCCATGAGAACACCACGCCTTGATGAGACGGACCACTCAACACTGGAGATATGCCCGAAGCAACATCATTGCTAAAGAACACATGCTGCACATCGGCATAAGCATAGCTCACTTGCTCCGCGCCAGAGACTGACACAGATAAATCGCTATTGTTCACAGCAATAACGGGCTTCTGCGCAAAAGTAAAACTTACCTTTTGGCCATTGCGAAGTAAAAACGTAACGCCTGGACTGCCCGCCCATGCAGAGGCCGAAAATACGAGCGTAGTAAAAAGAATTGAAAAGGCTTTCTTCATATATATAAGTTTAAGTTGAGAAATATTTTTTGCAAATATAGACAAAGCGTTTAAATTACCCCCCCGATTTATTAATTTATATTAAATACTTCTCTATAACCTATTTCCACAAACATTTAGCCTTATTTTCTCTCACACCATAAAGGGAATAAACCCGTCAACAGGGCTGAGTCACATACAAGGTCTAGACATACTAGTAAAAAATCTTGACATTTGAAATTTTCAATCTAGAGAAGAAAAAGGCTCGCATTTCGTTTCATTTCGCATTCATGGGCATGTAGAAAATCCTCTATGCCCATGCAGAAAATTCTAGTTGGGCAGCAAAATATTTCTATTTGGGCAAAAATAATGATGATTAATGGCTTATTTAGGAGCATTTTGGGGCAGAAAACGAGGATTTGTTGTTAGAACGAACAAAATTATATCATACAAACATCTGATTATCAGCTTATAACACAAAATTCTCATCATTCGTTTATTTTGAAAATAATCCTAGACGGATGAAAATACGCGATTCCTAGCGTCATTTTATCGTCTTGCACTGACATTCATTTCATGCAAGTTAGGCGGCACCTCAGCAATGCAAAAGAAAAACAAGCTTTTCTTTTGTATTGCGCTCGGTTTGCACTAACTTTCAATTCTCGCAAGTTAGGCGGCACCTCGGCAATGCAAAAGAAAAACAAGCTTTTCTTTTGTATTGCGCTCGGTTTGCACTAACTTTGCAGCGAAATACTAACATTATAATACCCTGTTGGGCCAACACATCATGGATTTGGACATTCTCACAGCAGTTTCTCCCATCGACGGACGTTATCGTTCTAAGACAGAGCCTTTGGCTCCTTATTTCTCAGAATACGCATTGATGAAGCATCGCGTGCGTGTAGAAATAGAATATTTCATTACGCTTTGCGAACTTCCTCTGCCGCAGTTGAAAGACTTTCCTCACGACCTCTTCGAGACGTTGCGCGGATTCTATAAAAACTTCTCAGAAGCCGATGCTGCTCGCGTGAAGGAGATTGAAAGTATTACCAACCACGATGTAAAGGCCATAGAGTATTTCATCAAGGAGCAGTTTGACAAAATTGGTGGTCTTGATGCCTTCAAGGAATTTATCCACTTCGGCCTCACTTCGCAGGACATCAACAACACGTCCTTCCCACTGATGCTGAAGGAAGCAACAGAGAATGTTTACATTCCCCTATTGCAGGAACTGATTGATCAGGTGAATGCTTATGCCGAGGAATGGAAAGACATCCCCATGCTGGCAAAGACTCATGGTCAGCCCGCCTCCCCCACCCGATTGGGCAAGGAAGTAAAGGTATTTGCTTACCGATTGGAACGCCAATTGGAGTTGCTCAAGGCTTGTCCCATGACAGCAAAGTTTGGTGGAGCTACAGGTAACTTCAATGCCCATCACGTAGCCTATCCTAAATATGATTGGCGAGCTTTTGGCCGTAAGTTTGTGAGCGAGAAACTGGGATTGGAACGCGAGGAATATACCACTCAAATTAGCAACTATGACAACATGGCTGCCCTGTTTGATGCCATGAAGCGTATCAACACCATCGTGATAGATCTTGACCGCGACTTTTGGCAATACGTTTCGATGGAGTATTTCAAGCAGAAGATTAAGAAGGGCGAGGTTGGCTCGAGCGCCATGCCTCACAAAGTAAATCCCATTGACTTTGAGAATTCTGAAGGCAATCTAGGATTGGCCAATGCGATACTCGAGCACTTGAGCCACAAACTGCCTATCAGCCGTCTACAACGCGACTTGACCGACTCCACCGTAATTCGCAACATCGGTGTACCCATGGGACACTCACTGATTGCATTCCAAAGTACACTGAAAGGCTTGCGCAAACTCCTCTTGCACGAAGAAAGCATTCGTCGCGATTTGGATAATTGCTGGGCCGTTGTAGCCGAAGCAATTCAGACCATCCTGCGTCGCGAAGCTTATCCCCACCCTTACGAGGCTTTGAAAGCTTTGACACGAACGAACGAGGCTATTACAGAAGAACGGATTCACAACTTCATCGATGGACTTGAAGTGAACGATGAAGTAAAGAAGGAACTCCGCGCCATTACGCCTCACAACTATACAGGAATGTAAATGCCTTTGGTGGAATGAAGAGGTAACAAGATTCCTACTTGACAAGCTATACAACGGGTAAGCATGCCTTAGCTTGCTTATTACATTCAAAGACTAAGAGGAAAGAGCGAACCTAACAAGATCCTCATCAACCTGTGAAATTGTCAGCCCCTCATTATCCCCACCAACAAAGAATACACACGACACCGCGTCCGTGAGGATGCACACATTCAATTCACAATCTACTTTTACAACTATGAGTGAAGATTTTTACAAAGATGGCGGCCAAAGCCGTGATGGCTACAAGTCGCACAACGAAGATGGCTCTCATGGAGGCCATCGTTATGGTGATGGAAAAACAGGCCGTGCTCGCTTTACGCGCAGCGCAGGCTCTAGCAGCTATGGTGGTTACAACCGTGGCAACAACTCTTATCGATCAAGCTACAACAATAACGAGGGCGGTTACTCACGTGATTCACAGCGTGGCGAAGGCTATCGTCCACGTTACAACGCGGGAGGCAGCGAAGGCGGATACCAAAGCCGCAACAATCGCTTCGGAAAATCACGTTATGGCTATAATAACGAGGGTAACGAGGGCGGTTTCCGTCCGCGCTACAACAACGAAGGCGGTTACCAATCGCGCAGCAATCAAGGTGGTGGCTATCGTCCGCGCTTCCAACAGGGAGGTAATGGCGGTTCCTATGGTGGTCAGCGCCGTGGCGGATATGATCCTCATGCCAAATATTCACAAAAGAAGCGCTTGGAATACAAGGAAGAAAACTACGATCCTACCGTTCCCGTACGCTTAAACAAGTTCTTGGCCAACGCTGGCGTTTGCTCACGCCGTGATGCAGACAAGTACATCGAAGCAGGTGTGGTAAGCGTCAATGGTGTAGTGGTAACAGAACTTGGCACCAAGGTGCTTCGCACGGATGAAGTGAAATTCCACGACAACGTGGTGAAAATAGAGAAAAAAGTCTACGTGCTTCTCAATAAGCCCAAGGGCTATGTGACAACAAGCGAAGATCCTCAGAATCGTAAGACGGTGATGGATCTCGTGGCCAAAGCTTGTCCTGAGCGAATCTACCCCGTAGGCCGCTTAGACCGTAACACCACGGGCGTTCTCCTCTTGACTAATGATGGAGATTTAGCCTCAAAACTCACTCACCCGAAGTTCTTAAAGAAGAAAATCTATCACGTCACTACCGACCAGAACGTGACTGCAGCTGACCTGCGTCAGATTGCCGAAGGTATCACTTTGGAAGATGGTGAAATCAAGGCCGACGCCATAGAATACGCTTCACCCACAGACAAGAAGCAGGTGGGCATTGAAATCCATAGCGGAAAGAACCGCATCGTACGTCGTATCTTTGAGAGTCTTGGCTACCACGTGGTGAAACTCGACCGCGTATACTTCGCCGGACTGACCAAGAAGAATGTTCGTCGTGGCGACTGGCGCTATCTTACTGAAAAAGAAGTACAGGCACTCCACATGGGTGCTTTTGAATAAAAAGGCTTCGCAAGGTGAAGAAAGGATTTGAGGGTAAAAGGTATCTCACATATACACACACACTCCTATATATATAATATGCGTGTTTCATCACACAGAATGTACTTACCCAATACGCCCTCAACGAGGAAACTTGCTTCGACCTTGCAAACAAAAATCACTGCAACAAAACAACAATGAAAAGAACTAAGATAATCGATGCACTACGTCGCACCGACTTTGGATCTGAAATTTGCGTGAAAGGTTGGGTACGTACTCGCCGTGGCAGCAAATCTGTAAATTTCATCGCATTGAACGATGGTAGCACCATCAAGAATGTACAGATTGTAGCCGACGTAGAGAAGTTCGACCCCGAACTGATTAAGCTCATCACCACAGGTGCTTGCTTGAGCGTAGAAGGAACTTTGGTAGAAAGCCAAGGTGCTGGTCAGAGCGTAGAGATTCAAGCTACGAAGATAGAAGTGCTCGGCACTTGCGGTGCAGACTATCCCATGCAGAAGAAAGGACAGTCGTTTGAGTACATGCGTCAGTATGCCCACCTACGTTTGCGCACTAACACGTTTGGTGCAATCATGCGCATACGTCACAATATGGCAATGGCCATCCACACCTACTTCCATGAGCACGGCTATTTCTACTTTAACACGCCACTCATCACGGCTTCCGACTGCGAAGGAGCTGGCCAGATGTTCCAAGTGACCACAAAGAACCTCTACGACCTAAAGAAGGACGAAAATGGCAAGATCGACTATTCCGACGACTTCTTTGGCAAGCAGACTTCTCTGACCGTAAGTGGACAACTCGAAGGCGAACTCGGTGCCACTGCATTGGGCGCTATTTACACGTTTGGCCCTACTTTCCGTGCAGAAAACTCTAACACTCCTCGCCACTTGGCAGAGTTTTGGATGATCGAACCAGAAGTTGCCTTCATGGATATGGACGAACTGATGGAACTCGAAGAAGATTTTATCAAGTATTGCATCCGTTGGGCATTAGACAACTGCAAAGACGATCTCGAATTTCTTAATAAGATGATCGACAAGGGCTTGATAGCTCGACTTGAAGGTGTTCTCAATTCCGATTTCGTACATCTCCCCTACACCGAAGGTATCCGCATTCTGCAAGAAGCCATTGCCAATGGTAAGAAGTTTGAGTTCCCTTGCGAATGGGGTGACGACTTGGCTTCAGAGCATGAGCGTTTCCTCGTGGAGGAACACTTTAAGAAGCCTGTCATCATGACCAATTACCCGAAAGCCATCAAAGCCTTCTACATGAAGATTGACGAAAAAGAATCGGGATTCGGCGGCAAGAGCGGTCAGACGGTTCAAGGTACCGACGTATTGTTCCCACAGATTGGCGAAATCATTGGCGGAAGCGTACGTGAAGAGAGCTACGACAAGCTGATGAACGAGATTGAAGAACGCCATATTCCCATGAAGGATATGACTTGGTATCTCGATACTCGCAAGTATGGTTCTTGCCCTCACGCTGGATTTGGCTTGGGCTTCGAACGTCTCATTCTGTTCGTAACAGGAATGCAGAACATCCGCGACGTGATACCCTTCCCCCGTACTCCCAAATCAGCTGAATTCTAAAATCCTTATTTATCCAAATGTGCAGATACTCAACCTTCAACAAACAGACTACCATTTACATATAAGATGCAGTCGCTTGTGTAGAGTATTTGCACATTTGCTACTTTTACACCATGAATAAAAGACAACTTATCGAAAATATCCGCGCAAAGCACTCTTTCCTCTGCGTAGGTTTGGACACAGACTTAAAGAAGATTCCTCAGCACCTTCTTAACGAAGATGATCCTATCTTTGCTTTCAATAAAGCCATCATCGATGCCACAGCTCCTTATTGCGTGGCCTATAAGCCCAACCTCGCATTTTATGAATGCTTTGGCCTAAAAGGTTGGCAAGCTTTTGAGAAAACCGTAGGATACATCAAAGAAAACTATCCCGACCAATTCATCATTGCCGATGCTAAGCGCGGAGATATTGGCAATACTTCTGCCATGTATGCACGCTCGTTCTTCGAAGAGATGAACATTGACTCTCTCACTGTGGCTCCTTATATGGGCGAAGATAGCGTCACTCCATTTCTGCAATACGATGGAAAATGGGTAATTCTCTTGGCGCTTACTAGCAACAAGGGGTCTCACGACTTCCAACTTTCAGAAGACAAAAATGGAGAGCGTCTTTTTGAGAAAGTATTGCGTCGCTCTCAAGAATGGGCCGACGACGAGAAGATGATGTACGTTGTTGGTGCTACACAAGGCAGCTTATTTGAAGATATTCGTAAGATTGCGCCCAAACACTTCCTGCTTGTCCCAGGAGTAGGCGCACAAGGTGGCTCGCTAGAAGAAGTGTGCAAATATGGTATGACTCCTGAATGCGGACTCTTGGTAAACTCTTCACGTGGCATCATCTATGCCGACTCTTCAGAAAAGTATGCTGAAGTAGCTGGACAGAAAGCCAAAGAATTGCAGCAGCAGATGCAAAAGCAATTGGCCACTATAGGACTCTAAGACATAATCATTCAATCATCTTCATACGACAAAGGCGATTTAGCATTTTCCAGCAAAAAGCCCATCCTTGCTGAGAATGCTGAATGGCCTTTCTCTTTATCTTACTAACACGAGACATGACTCCCAACGAAGCAGCACTCGTGGCGCAAATGGAAGAACTCTATTACAGCCAAGGAATGATTACAATGGCATTGCACATTCTTTCTAACTCAAAGGAAAAATTACGCGATGCCTTGCTATATCTCTTAGACAAGCATCCGTCAGAAGAAGATTTCATTAGTTATATATCACAAGCATTTACAAGTCGTTAATCTGAAAGAGATTTTTATCACACAATGAACGATTGGAAAGACGCGCTCAGCGCATTAGCAGGCTACACTCCCGAAAAGAAAGAAGAATCCAAAGAAGAAAAGGGCGTTTCACTCAAAAAGAATAAAGGTGGCATGGTCTATTCCACCAATCCCAACTTTGCATACACTGATGACGAGACAATTATCCAAACCTTGCCCAAGAATCAGCAAAAGCTCCGTTTGAGCATGGAACGAGCAGGAAGAGGAGGTAAGACGGTCACCTTAGTACGTGGTTTCATCGGGGCAGACTCTGACTTGAAGAATCTCTGCAAATTACTCAAGCAGAAGTGTGGCGTTGGCGGGACTACTAAAGAGGGTGAAATTATCATTCAAGGAGACCATCGCCCCAAACTTTTGGAAATTCTCAAGAAAGAAGGATATACGCAGACAAAATAAGCATTAACTTTGCCACCGATATGACCTATAAACAAGAAAATATAAAGCCATACAATAGCGACGAAAACAAGGGAAAGCAAGTAGAACGAATGTTTGACAGCATAGCTCATTCCTATGATTTGCTCAACCATGCGCTTTCGTTCGGTATAGATAAAAAGTGGAGGAAGGCAGCCATAGACTCCCTCCGACCATACCATCCCCAACAGATACTCGATGTTGCAACAGGAACGGGAGATTTTGCAATTCTTGCCGCTAGAGAACTATCCCCCAAAAAGCTTTTAGGAGTTGACCTCTCTGAGGGAATGATGAATGTGGGAAAAGAGAAGGTAAAGGAAGCACAACTGGACGCGACCATACAATTCCAAAAGGAAGACTGTATGAACCTCAGCCTGCCATCCGATACTTTCGATGCTGTAATGGTGGCATATGGCATAAGAAACTTTGAAGACCTCGACAAAGGACTCAAAGAAATGAATCGCGTGATGCGCTCAGGTGGTCGACTCGTTATCATAGAACTGACGTCGCCCAACCGATTTCCTATGAAGCAACTATTCTGGCTTTACTCTCACGTGTTCATGCCCACATTCGGCAAGCTAATTTCTCGAGATAATAAAGCTTACGCCTACTTACCAGCCACAATGGAGGCATTTCCACAAGGTGAGATAATGAAAGAAATCCTGCAAAAGGCAGGATTTAAAGACGTCAGTTTCAAGCGTTTTACATTCGGACTTAGCACACTCTACACAGCAAGCAAATAGCTATATGACTAAAGCGTGTCATGAGTCTTGCTAAATTCCATCACGTATTCAAAACAATAATTATGACAAAAGAAGAACTCCGCATCGTATATATGGGAACCCCCGACTTTGCTGTAGAGCCTTTACAAAAGCTCTATGAAGGTGGCTACAACATCGTGGGAGTCATCACTATGCCAGACAAACCCATCGGTCGCCATCAAAACGAACTTTCAGCATCACCCGTCAAGAAGTATGCTGTAGAGCACGACCTTCGTGTGCTACAACCAGTCAAACTGAAAGATCCCGAATTCGTAGAGGAACTTCGTTCTCTTCAAGCCGACCTACAGATAGTCGTGGCCTTTCGCATGCTTCCCGAAATTGTCTGGAATATGCCCAGATTGGGCACATTCAATCTACATGCAGCTCTGCTACCTCAATATAGAGGAGCAGCTCCCATCAATTGGGCCATCATCAATGGTGATACAGAAACAGGCATCACGACATTCTTCCTCGATCATGACATTGATACAGGAAGTGTGATTCAGCGTGTTCCTGTGCCGATTCTTGATACCGACAACGTAGAGGACGTCCACGACAAACTAATGCACTTGGGCGGAGATCTCGTAATAGAAACCGTCGACAATATCATAGCAGGCACAGTCAAGCCCATTCCGCAATCTGAAATTCATACCGAAGGCCCCCTACGCCCTGCACCCAAGATATTCAAAGAGACATGCCGCATAGATTGGAACAAAAGCGTAAAGGAAACTTACGATTTCATACGCGGCCTATCGCCCTACCCTGCCTCTTGGACAGAGTTGGAACACGATGGCAAGACCTCTGTTATGAAGATTTATGCAAGTCAGAAAGAATTTTGCCAAATCAATGAACCCATAGGGACTATCTTGACTGACGGCAAGAACTATTTGAAAGTAGCACAAAAGGATGGTTATCAAAATCTCATAACCATTCAACTTGCAGGAAAGAAACGCATGCAAGTGACCGACTTCCTTCGCGGCTTCCATCCGCAAGGCAGTGTACGAGTAAAATAGGGCAAATAAAGCATTTCTGCAAGTAAAAAACACGTTTTCCGTTTGCACCTTCATAAAAGAAAACGTAACTTTGCAGCAAGTAACGACAAGAAAAGTATTCTATTTAAAAATACCAAAATTCACAACATGGAATATTCACACGAAGTACAGAACATGTGTTGCGTAGCCAAAGGCCCCAACCATGGTCCCGCTCCTATCCCCGAAGAAGGTAAGTGGGTACAAGCAAAGGAAATCAAGGACATCTCAGGTCTTACTCATGGTGTAGGTTGGTGTGCTCCTCAACAGGGTGCTTGCAAGCTCACTTTGAACGTGAAAGAAGGCGTTATTGAAGAGTGCTTGGTTGAGACCATCGGTTGCTCAGGTATGACTCACTCAGCTGCTATGGCTAGCGAAATTCTTCCAGGCAAGACTATCCTCGAAGCTCTCAATACCGACCTCGTATGCGATGCCATCAACACTGCAATGCGCGAACTCTTCCTTCAGATTGTATATGGTCGTACTCAGAGCGCTTTCTCAGAAGGCGGTCTTGTAGTAGGTGCTGGTCTTGAAGACCTTGGTAAGGGTCTTATCAGCCAGATGGGTACTCTCTATGGTACAAAGCTCAAGGGTACTCGTTACCTCCAGCTCACCGAAGGCTACATTACTAAAATGTATCTCGACAAGGACGATCAGGTGATTGGTTACGAATTTGTTCACATGGGCAAGTTCATGGACGCTATCAAGAAGGGCGTTGATGCCAATGAAGCTCTCAAGAGCGTGACTGGCCACTATGGTCGCACCACTGCTGAGCAGGGCGCAGTTAAATCTATTGACCCACGTAAAGATTAAGGAGGAACACAAAAATGATTAGAGAAGTTAAGTTTGAAAGCCAAGACCGTCGTATGAAGCAGATTCTTGCTGCTCTCAACAAGCACGGCATCAAAGATATTGAAGAGGCTAACCAGATTTGCGAATCTTACGGCATTGATCCTTACATGGAGTGCGAGAGCACACAGATGATCTGCTTCGAGAACGCTAAATGGGCTTACGTAGTAGGTACTGCTATCGCATTAAAAGAAAAGGCAAAAGATGCTGTTGAAGCTGCCGAATACATTGGTGAAGGTTTGCAGGCTTTCTGCATCCCTGGTTCCGTAGCCGATGATCGTAAGGTAGGTATTGGCCATGGCCGCCTTGCAGCTCGTCTCCTTTCTCCTGAAACAAAGTGCTTCGCATTCCTTGCTGGTCACGAAAGTTTTGCTGCTGCTGAAGGTGCTATCAAAATTGCCCAAATGGCAAACCAAAGTCGTCCCGCTGATAAGCCCCTCCGTTGCATCCTCAATGGTCTCGGTAAAGACGCTGCCATGATTATCAGCCGTATCAATGGTTTCACTTACGTACAGACTAAGTTCGACTACTACACTGGCGAGCTCAAGGTTGTAAAGGAAACTGCCTACAGCGATGGTCCTCGTGCCAAGGTAAACTGCTATGGTGCTGACGATGTTCGCGAAGGCGTTGCCATCATGTGGAAGGAAGATGTAGACGTTTCTATCACGGGTAACTCTACTAACCCCACTCGTTTCCAACACCCCGTAGCTGGTACTTATAAGAAGGAACGCGTACTCGCAGGTAAACCTTACTTCAGCGTAGCTTCTGGTGGTGGTACGGGTCGTACTCTTCACCCTGACAATATGGCTGCTGGTCCTGCTTCTTATGGTATGACCGACACTATGGGTCGTATGCACTCTGACGCTCAGTTCGCAGGTTCTTCTTCAGTTCCCGCACACGTTGAGATGATGGGCTTCCTCGGTATTGGTAACAACCCCATGGTAGGTTGCTCTGTAGCTTGCGCAGTTAAGGCTGATCTCGCTCTCAACAAGAAGTAATTATCTGATTGTCAGATATTTATATAGAATTATCCTCCATAATCCTTGTAGTGATTATGGAGGATTTTTTTGTGTCTATATGCCTATTGGAACTTGGATTTTATAAGAGTAGGTTTAGGGTCAGCGGATATTTCAGGTTGTATGATGAGGAAAGTGACTTATATGCCGTCCATAGATGTACGTCTTGCCGTTCACGGATGCGCATTCTACCATTCATAGATCTTCATCTTGCCGTCGTTCACCGCCCAGTGAACGACGGGAAAGTCTTCAAGAAGAAACGGAACAACCTAGGTTTCAGCATGATAATGAAGAAGTTAGGAGCACTCAGTTCGCTATTTATGAAATACTCTGTTCACAAGGGAAGATTTACGCCTAATTTTCCCCCTTATTTAACCCCGAAAATGAGCAGAGTATCAGAGATAAACTCGCGTTATAAATATAATAAGCATCGCTTTGCAAGCATTCTTATTTGCTTCTCCCCCTCATCTGCTCTTTGCAAGAATCGTTTGCTTCTATTTACTCACCTTGATTTTGCCATCCGCAGATTTACTCTCTGCCATCTGCAAACCATCATTCATTGCTCTACCGAACGGCAGTGGTAGCTCTACCGGACGGCAGTGGTAGCTCTACCGGACGGCAGCGGTAGCTCTACCGGACGGCAGCGGTAGAGCACAAAATGCTCATCGAGCAATGAAAAGGTCACGTTCGTCCCGTAGTACGAGGCAAAGCCAAGGCTAAAAGGTGGAATTCGGTGCAAAGATAGGAGTAGCCATTTGTGAGGGATATACTTTTATTTCCGAAAATCACTTCGCTTCAAAAAATCTTTATACTTTTGCATTCGGAATACAAAACAAAGCAAATAATCATAGTTTACTTTCATTTTGACGCAACTATTCCTGGCATCTTGCACAATGTCAAAACAGCCCATCTGTAAGAAGGCGTAACTTCTAAGAAACGCAGATTCCTAGACAATTTACAGATTTCCATTATTAAAACTATGAGAAAGTATTTTGAATTACTAATAATGTTCTTAGGGTTATGCCCAATGCTGATGGCACAGAACATTCAAGGGGTTGTGACAGACACAAAAGGTATGCCAATTTCATTTGCCAATGTTGTGGAACTGTTACAAGCAGACTCTTCTTTCGTTAAAGGAACAGTTAGCAAGGAAGATGGAACTTTCATGCTTGAAGATATAAAAACTGGCAATGTCATTCGAGTTTCTCTCATCGGTTATGAAACACAATACATAAATTATACGGGGCAAGCTACCGTCACCTTAAAACTTAAGGAAAGCACCGATATGCTTGGCGAGGTTGTTGTCAAAAGTTCGTTGCCAAAGACCATACTGCGAGGAGAGGGAATGATAACAAATATAGAAGGCAGTGTATTGGAGAAAACTTCCAATATGGAACAGTTGCTTTCACGCATTCCTAATGTGTCTGCCAAAGATGGACAAATAGAAGTGTTTGGTCGTGGCACACCTGTCATATTTATCAATGGTCGGAAGATGCAAGACCAAATGGATTTGCAACGTTTGCAACCAAGCAACATAAAGAAAATTGAAGTAATTAACAACCCTGGTGCACGATATGATGCCAGTGTGAAGAGTGTCATACGCATTACCACAAAGAAGACGCAGGGCGAAGGCTTCAGCTTTGACAATAAAACTACGTTTTCGGTCAATGAAGAAAAACGTTTGAGCTCTTATGAGTCGTTCCAAGGAAATTATCGAAGAGGAGGATTGGATGTCAATGGGTTCTTGTATGGTGCATATGCTCACACTCCAGAAAACAAACAGGTGACGCAATATTCATACATCACAGATACTTGGCAGCAGAATATGAACGTCAATCAAGAATTCACGAACATCAACCCATACGCACGCTTGGGGGTTAGCTATATGCTTGGTGAAGAAAGCTATTTTGGTGCCAGCTTCAGCTACAATCGTTTCGCAAAGGATAAGGGCGAAGGAACTCAGACGTTCAATATAATGCAGAACAATGTACAGAAGGAATCGTCAATCGTTGATTATCTTAGTCCAGGTCAGTCAACGACTTATTCCGCCAATGCTTATTATGTTGGCAAAATTGGAGGACTGAATGTGGATTTCAATACAGACTATTATTGGTATGGCAAGAAGCAGTGGATGGACTTACACGAAACAGTGCTTGACGAATATCGCCAGACAGAGACGAAAAAGTCAGATGTCTGCTCTTATCGCAACAATCGCAACTCTTTGTTGGCATCCAAACTTGTCCTTAGTATTCCTTTGTTAAATGGCACTTTTTCGTTGGGCGGTGAATACAGTCATGTGAATCGAAGAAGTCACTACCAAGTGGAGCCGGAAGTGGTTGATAACGAGAAAGAAAAAGTCAAGGAGTCAACAACTTCTGCGTTCGTTGACTATAGCCGTAAATTCGAGCTACTGACGATGCAAGCAGGGCTTCGCTATGAATACATCAACTTTGACTATTATGACAATGATTTGTATATAGCAGAACAGAGCAAGACTTACGGCAATTGGTTTCCGTCTTTGGCTCTCTCGCTTCCTGTTGGCAAGACACAGATGCAACTGACGTATGCCACCGACATCTATCGTCCAAGCTATAACGAACTTAGAAGCGGTGTGCAGTATGACAACCAATACACCTACGAGTCGGGCAATCCATTCCTCGTTCCTTCAATTACGCACAATCTTACCTACGGACTCTCTTGGAAATGGCTCAATCTACAACTGGTTTATTCGCATATCTCAGATGAGGTTTGTACGATGACGCAGACTTATCGTGACGATCCGATGAAGTCACTCGCTCGCCCAGAGAACATCAATAGCTACAACTCTTTCCAAGCAGGACTGACGCTGAACCAAACCTTTGGCATTTGGCATCCAACATTGGAAACAATGCTTTATAAGCAATGGCTCAAGATGAATACGCATGTGGGCAATAAGCTTGACAATCCTGTGGCAGTTTTCCAACTTACCAATGCGTTTGACTTCAAGTTGCTGACGGTTTCATTTATAATGACCGCACAGACCGAAGGTAATATGGGTAACAAATATATCCGCCAAGGCTATTTCAATACAGACCTGTCACTCTACAAGTCGTTGCTCAAGAATCACCTTACGTTGACACTTGACGTTTCAGATGTATTTGGAACGGGGAACCAACATCGCACATTCTATTCAGGTGCGCAAAGAACAATGTTATATGACCTAAATTCCACAAGTACCATTACCTTTAGCATCCGCTATCGCTTTAACGCAACGAACAGCAAGTATAAAGGAACTGGTGCAGGTCAATCTCAAAAGAACAGAATGTAAAGTCATAAAACTAAAGCTTCGGAAAAGAATAAAAATCAACTTGTTGCAAACAGGAAGTTTCCGTATCAGAAAACATAGAAAGTCAATTTTTAATATAAATGATGTGATTTTTCCTATGATACGTCAACATGACTCTATGCAATGTGGCATAGCCTGCTTGCAAATGATTTGCAAATATTTCTTATCACAATTATTTCTGCTACGTTATTTCCAATAAGTTTCCGAGGATTTTAATAATAGCGAATGCTTTGTTTTTACCAACGATGTCACAACAAAGTCTTTCTTTATGCATCATACCTTTTATGGGGGCATACGCAAGTTGAGATACGGCAGCCCAACCAATGTTTTAACAATATCTTTACCTATACTGCTTCTTTCGATTGAAGAAGAAACCTACGTAGATATTGGCAAAGTTGACAGAGTTGGTAAGAGAAAGACGATCTTTGCGATACATGTATAGATGGCTGATGAGAGAACCACCAGCAAACCAATGCGCGTTATTCCAAACGATACCTACACGTGAGGTAATATCACAACTAAGTGTCTTCAAATCCATTAGGACTTCATTGCCTTTTAGCTTTTCTCCCTTACCTTTACGTAGTCCGATGGAGGGCATAACAGAAGCGCCCAATAAGCAGTTGCGAGCAAAAACCCAATTGTAGCCATACCCCGCACTTACGTAGTAATAATTGTAGTTGACGCTTGAGAACTTCAATTCTTCCACAATGCGCTCATTGCCTTCTTCTCCCAATAATATTTGCGGAAGCTTTGTATAATCAAAACTAACATGTTGCTTACTATACCCCATTCCAAGCAAAGCAGAACCACAACTCTTGCGTTGTACCGTACTTTGATTGTATGCAGCAGGATATGAAAAGTGTCGATGGTTGAATACATAGTAAGCACTAAAAGAAAGTGTATTGGCATCCAATCCCGTAAACGCCATATTGCGAACGGCATAAGGATCGACGCCTTCAAACCCCGTTGCACGACGCAGGCGATAGTTGCCTGTATTTTTTATATACACGAAGTCACACCCAAGCATCGAACTATACAAACTAAAATCAAATTCTGATGATTCTCCAAGTGCTTTAGGATGGCTCACGTCGAATGTATAACCTAAGAAAATCCACCGCCAACCAAAGTAAGGGCCTACTTTCACATTAGGAGAAGGTTTTGTTGCAATAGTCTGCGTCACACCATTTTCATCTTTCCCCTGCAGTTTGTATACTTGAAAATAATTGGTGTTTTGCATCATCGCCGTAAAATTGTAATAATTAGGCGATATATAAGTTGTATCGTAATCATCAAAATTCTTAATAAAACGATAGAGAATGCTTCCCGTATGCTTTACTTTCTTTTTCAGATTCTGCATCTTGGGATGTTGGGATACATGCATGCTATCTGCTATTAAGGAATCCGATTGAAGAACAGTATCATCTTCGATGAGTTGTCGAGAATAGAGCATAGTGGGAATGCATGCCAAAGACATCCCTAATAGACACACCCGTCTTACCTGCCCCACCCCAAGGGATGAAAGGAAGGTATTCTTACAACGTCCGAACGAACAGACACTGGAAAGAACGCGTGCAATAAGTAACATGAGAAAACGTTTTACTATCAGATCTTACCAAGAATGCGATCTACGACCCAGTTTACAGGAGTTGCACTAACAGAATCACACTCACAAATAGCCTTATTTTGCAAATGTTCTACTATCAACTTAATCAAAGGCAATTGCACATATTGGGGATTAGGCACAATAAATTCTTGTCGTCCTTGTTCGTTTTGAAGCAAAATAGGCTGATAAGTAAACACCGAGAATGAGAGAGATCCTCTGTTTCCTATAATATCAATACGATCTTCTTTTGCTGATTCATGAGCTACAAAGCACCAGGAGCCAGAACCGGGAAGACCATTATCAAACTTAAAACAAGCACTTACAGAATCCTCCGTAGGATAAAGTCCACCGCGATTCGCTTTCATTCCCTCAGCCTCCAATATAGGCCCAAATAGTTCTTGTAGCAAATCAATCTGATGGGGAGCCAAATCATAGAAATAACCGCCACCAGCAATATCGGCTTGCACACGCCATGGAAGATTCGTTTCATTATAATCCAAATCGCGTGGAGGAACAGCAAAACGAATTTGTACATTCACCACTTTACCCACGGCACCATTGTCTATCAGTTCCTTTACCTTTTGAAAATAAGGAAGATAGCGACGATAATAGGCAACGAAACAGGGTACGCCCGTTTTTTCTGCAATTCGATTGATGCGACAGCAATCTTCATAGTTGGAAGCCATTGGCTTCTCCACATAAACAGCTTTGCCACTTTTCATAGCCATAATTGCATAAGTTGCATGCGTTGAAGGTGGAGTCGCAATATACACCGCATTCACTTCTGAATCATTTATCAATTCCTGCGCATCAGTATACCATCGCTTTATGCCATGCCTTTCGGCGTAAGAACGTGCACGCTCTTCCTTACGGCTCATTACTGCCACGATTTTAGATCCCTCTATAAGATTAAAAGCAGGACCACTTTTCTTTTCGGTCACTTCGCCACAGCCTATAAAGCCCCAACATACCTGATTCATATACTTCGTTTTTAGCCATTATCGAAAACAACAAAGCATTAAGTATAAAGTTAGTATCATCCATGCTTTGAAGGACTATTCCTTTATACTTAACACTTTGCGTATCATTTCTGCCTTTAAGGAGACAGTTCCTATGAGAGATCTTCTTTAGGCCAATACCTCAAGAAAGAGCCCTTTGATTAATATTCCTGCCAACATTTGATTTCCAAATCATCTAAATTCTGAGAACAGAAAGCATAGATGAAAGCAGAAGCCAAACGAGCATTTGTAATTAAAGGAACATTTAGATCGATTGCTGCACGACGAATTTTGTAGCCATTACTCAACTCGCCCGTAGAAAGATTCTTGGGTACATTTACTACCATATCAATCTCCTTGTTGTGTAGCATATCGAGTGCTTGCGGCTGTTGTCCCTCTTCACTAGGCCAATGTACGAGCGTATTCTCTATGCCATTTTCTGTGAGATAACGACTTGTACCTGGAGTTGCAAATAGTTTATAGCCATGATCACGAAGCATTGCACTCGCAGCGAGCATTTCAGCTTTTTGTTTGCCATCACCCGTTGAAAGTAGGATATTCTTTGCCGGAATACGCTGACCTACAGAAAGCATTGCTTTAAGCAAAGCGGAACGTGAATCCTCGCCCAAACAGCCTACTTCACCCGTCGAAGCCATATCTACGCCTAATACAGGATCGGCCTTTTGCAAGCGATTAAATGAGAATTGCGATGCTTTCACACCTACATAATCAAGATCGAACAAGCTCTTAGCTGGTTTCTCTACAGGTAAGCCCAGCATGATGCGAGTTGCAAGTTCAATAAGATTGATTTTGAGCACTTTACTCACAAATGGGAAAGAACGCGAAGCACGTAGATTACATTCAATCACCTTGATATCATTTTCACGAGCCAAGTATTGGATATTAAATGGCCCGGAGATATGAAGTTCTTTAGCAATCTGCTTTGAAATCTTCTTAATGCGGCGTGCTGTTTCTACATAGAGCTTCTGAGGCGGGAACTGGATTGTGGCATCACCAGAGTGAACACCTGCAAATTCTATGTGTTCGGAAATAGCATAAGCAATGATTTCGCCATCCTTGGCTACGGCATCCATTTCCACCTCCTTGGCATGCTGCATGAATCTGCTTACTACTACGGGATGTTTCTTTGATACATTGGCAGCCAATTTCAAGAAGCGTTCGAGTTCCTCTTGATTAGAGCAAACATTCATCGCAGCACCCGAGAGCACATAAGACGGACGAACCAATACAGGGAAGCCCACTTGCTTGATAAATTCTTGGATGTCGTCCATAGAAGTCAACGCACTCCATTCAGGCTGATCCACACCAATGCGATTGAGCATAGCCGAGAATTTCTCACGATCCTCAGCATTGTCAATATACTTAGCTTGCGTGCCGAGCAGATTTACATTTTCTGCATCAAGACGCATAGCCAAATTATTAGGAATCTGACCACCAGTACTTACTATCACACCATAAGGACATTCCAAGTCGAGAATATCCATTACGCGCTCAAACGTAAGTTCATCGAAATAGAGACGATCGCACATATCATAGTCGGTCGAAACTGTTTCGGGATTATAATTAATCATGATCGAACGATAGCCCTCCTTACGAATGGTATTGAGTGCCTGTACACCACACCAGTCGAATTCTACAGAAGAACCGATGCGATAGGCTCCCGAACCCAATACGACTACCGAACGCTTATCTTTTTCAAAACTTATATCATGTGCCACACCGCTATAAGTCAAATACAAATAGTTGGTCTGAGCAGGGTACTCAGCAGCCAACGTGTCGATTTGCTTCACAACGGGAAGTATACCAGCTTGCTTACGACGTGCACGAACAGCGAGAATCGCCTTCTCTATGTCCATTTCTTGTTCCATGCCGACAGCACGAGCTATCTGGAAATCCGTGAAACCTTGAACTTTTGCCTTACGCAAGAGGTCATTGCTAAGCACATTAATAGATGTGCAATTATGAAGTTCTTGATCGGTTTGATGAATCTTGTAAAGCTTTTGCAAGAACCAACGATCAATCTTGGTCAAATCATGAATTTGGTCGATAGTGTAACCTGCCTTAAATGCCTTTTCAATAACGAAGATACGCTTATCAGTAGGCTCTCTCAAGGCTTCATCTACATTATCAATCTTCAGTTCCTTATTATCTACAAAGCCGTGCATGCCCTGACCAATCATACGAAGACCTTTCTGAATTACTTCCTCGAAAGTACGTCCGATGGCCATTACTTCGCCTACCGACTTCATTGAAGATCCTAATTCGCGATCTACTCCATGGAATTTACCCAAGTCCCAACGAGGAATCTTGCACACCACGTAATCCAAAGCTGGTTCGAAGAAAGCAGATGTAGTTTTCGTTACAGAGTTCTTCAAGTCAAAGAGTCCGTAGCCCAAACCAAGCTTAGCAGCCACAAAAGCCAAGGGATAACCCGTAGCTTTAGAAGCCAAGGCTGAAGAACGAGAGAGGCGAGCATTTACCTCAATCACGCGATAATCTTCGCTATTGGGATCAAAGGCATATTGCACATTGCATTCGCCCACAATACCCACGTGACGAACAATGCGAATAGAAAGTTCACGAAGTTTGTGATACTCTGAATTTGTAAGCGTCTGAGAAGGAGCTATTACGATACTTTCGCCCGTGTGAATACCCAGTGGATCGAAATTTTCCATATTACATACCGTAATACAGTTGTCGAAGCGGTCGCGTACTACCTCGTACTCTACTTCTTTCCAACCCTTCAAACTCTTCTCTACCAATACTTGTGGAGAGAAAGAGAAGGCTTTTTCTGCCAACTTGTTCAGTTCTTCTTCATTGTCACAAAAACCAGAACCAAGGCCTCCCAATGCATAAGCCGCACGCAAAATTACAGGATAACCAAGATTTGCTGCAGCCTTACGAGCCTGTTCTATGGTTTCACAAGCTTCGCTCTTTATCGTCTTAACGTCAATCTCGTTGAGCTTCTCGACGAAAAGTTCGCGATCTTCCGTATCCATAATTGCTTGTACGGGAGTACCCAGCACCTTCAAGTTATACTTTTCAAGAATACCTTGTTCGTAAAGCTGCACACCACAGTTGAGCGCCGTTTGGCCACCAAATGCTAGCATAATACCATCAGGTTGTTCCTTCTGAATTACGCGTTCCACAAAATAAGGCGTTACAGGCAAGAAGTAAATACGATCTGCCACGCCCTCCGAAGTCTGCACCGTAGCGATGTTCGGGTTGATCAAGATGGTTTCAATACCTTCTTCCTTCAGTGCTTTAAGGGCTTGTGAACCTGAATAGTCAAATTCTCCAGCTTCACCGATTTTCAGTGCGCCTGAACCAAGGAGAAGAACTTTCTTTATCGTAGTCATGTATGGAATTTCTTTAAGATTTATAAGGTGATGAATCATTACTCAAAAATTAGCAATTCCTTTCACCTCACAAGGATTTATTTATTCAGTAATTTCACAAACTCATCAAACAGGAATTCCGTATCTACCGGACCTGAGCAAGCTTCTGGATGGAACTGTGCTGAGAACCAAGGATTCGTCTTATGACGTACACCTTCGTTAGAGCCATCATTCATATTAATAAAATAAGGTTCCCAATCAGCAGAGAGCGTACGACTATCAACAGCATAGCCATGATTCTGTGAAGTAACGAAACAGCGATTAGTGCCTACCATGCGAACGGGCTGATTATGGCTACGATGGCCATACTTCAATTTATAGATAGTAGCACCTGCTGCCTTTGACAAGAGTTGGTTACCCATACAGATTCCCATACAAGGACGCACATTGGGATTGGCCAAGAATTTCTTGATATTATTAACGGCATCTACACAAGTATCAGGGTCGCCAGGACCATTGGCGAGGAAAAGGCCGTCAAACTCCATGTCGTTGAAATCATAGTTCCAAGGCACACGAATTACTTCCACTCCACGATTTATAAGACAACGAATGATGTTGTTCTTCACACCGCAGTCAACGAGTACTACCTTTTTAAGACCTTTGCCTTCGTTATACCTAATAATTTCCTTGCATGATACTTGGGCTACATAGTTCACCCCTTCATATTCTGCTGAAGGAATATTATCAGGAGCATCGTCGAAGAGAATTTTACCCATCATCACTCCATGTTCACGCAACACTTTGGTCAATTCTCGAGTATCTATCCCCGTGATTCCTGGCACTTTCTCACGTTTAAGCCAGTCTCCGAGGCTTTCCACAGCATTCCAATGGCTGTATTGTTCACTATAATCGCTCACGATGATAGCCGATGCATAGATGCGATCACTTTCCATGTAAGTGGCGAGACCATTTTCTTCTACAGTGAAGGGGGGGACACCATAGTTGCCTACGAGAGGATAAGTCAAAGCCATAAGCTGACCTGCATACGATGGATCCGTCAAACTCTCAGGATAGCCCATCATGGCAGTATTGAATACCACTTCTCCCGCCACAGGAGCTTCATAACCAAACGACTGACCATGAAATTGAGTTCCGTCGTCAAGAACTAATGTTACGTTACGCATATTATTGAGTTGATGAGTATTTTCTTATATATAGGATGTGTACTTAATAGATAGTCTACGCTTTATATTGATGTTCGAAGTAGTTAATAAAAGCTTCGTTCACCCGTTTGTTACCCCCAGGTGTAGGATAATGGCCTGAGAAATACCAATCACCTGGAGAATGCGGACACGCGCGATGCAATCCGTCAAGACTCTGGTATACTATATGAATCTCAGTAGTCACACCTTCTGGACGAAGCATTTCTGCCATCTTTTCAGAAATTTCCTCCGTAGTGAAAGGCTTGTATACTTCTCTCACATAGTTAATCACCTGCTCTTTGGGGAAATTCTCTTGTGCCTTGCATTTTTTGTATATATTCTTGAGACGATCTTGTAAGCCACGATCGCGATGTAAAGCAATAGCAGCACGGAAAGCAATAAACTCTTCCATATGTGCCATGTCAATACCATAATAATCGGGATAGCGCACTTGCGGTGAAGAACTCACCACTACAATGCGTTTGGGATGTAAACGATCCATGATACGAATCACACTTTCACGTAACGTTGTTCCACGAACAATGCTATCGTCGATTACCACGAGATTGTCCACACCTGGACGAATCGAACCATAAGTAATATCATATACATGAGCTGCAAGATCATTACGAGAATTGCCTTCTGCAATAAAAGTACGCATTTTTATATCCTTCCATGCCAACTTTTCTGAACGAATGCGACGAGAAAGAATCTCGTAAAGTTTTTCGTGCGTAATATTGCTTCCCAGCTTTTCTATTTCCTCTGCTTTCTGGCGATTTAAGCACTCGTCAAACCCCTGCAACATGCCATAATAGGCAGCCTCAGCAGTATTGGGAATATAACCTAGCACCGTATTGTCCAGCTCGCCATTAACCGCTTTCAAAATCGGTTCAACCAAAGTACGTCCTAGCTCCTTACGTTCGCGATAAATATCCACATCCGATCCACGGCTAAAGTAAACTCTTTCAAAAGAACAAGCAGCATACTTCTGCGGTTCTAGTACACGTTCCACTTGGATTTTCCCTGATTTCGATACAAAAAGACCTTGACCAGGAAGCAATTCATGCACTTTATCCGCATCCAAATCAAATGCAGTCTGTATCACGGGACGCTCCGAAGCCACTACCACAATTTCTTCATCGCGATAGTAGAATGCAGGACGTATACCCCACGGATCGCGTAATGTAAACATCTCACCCGATCCTGTTGTACCGCATACCACGTAGCCACCATCCCACACAGGAGCAGACTGCGAGAGTACATTTTTCAGATTGATATGATTTTCAATATAGGTCGTAATGTCTATATTCTCAAGACCCTTACTTTTCGCCTCATCATAGCAACGCTCACTTTCTCGATCGAGCCTATGCCCTAATTGTTCAAGAAGCAAATACGTGTCCGACACCATTCGAGGATGCTGCCCCTTCACGGCAATTGCCTTGAAAATTTCGGGTACATTCGTCATATTAAAGTTCGCACAGATGCAGAGGTTTTTTGCACGCCAATTATTGCGACGCAGAAATGGATGAACATACGAAAGGCCACTCTTGCCGGTGGTAGAATACCGGAGGTGGCCCATATATATTTCGCCGGCAAACGGCACGTAGCGGGCTGCAAAGTCCGCATCATGCAACTGTTCGCTTGAAAAATTGCTAATTTCCTTATGTACGTTACCAAAAATCTCTTGTATAGCCCCACCGCCCAAGCCGCGTTGCCGAAACATAAATTCCTCACCTGGAGCAGCCTGCATTTTCACGCAAGCAAGCCCTGCACCCTCTTGACCGCGATTATGCTGCTTTTCCATCAGCAAGTAGAGCTTATTCAAGCCATACATCCACGTGCCATATTTCTTTTCATAATAACTGAGCGGCTTGAGCAATCTTACCATTGCCACACCACACTCATGTTTCAAAGGTTCCATTCGCTTGAGACTTTGGTTTTCGTCTGCAAAGTTAGTGCAATTCGAGCGCATAACAAAGTGAAAGTCGAAGATTTTCTCTTTGCCATGACGAGAAGAAACAATCCTTCTATATTTGCAGCGAAAATCAAAAACTCTGCGTACATCCGATAAAGGCAACCTACACCACCTTTATAGGACGTACGCAAAGGGTTGCCACTATCGCCACTTACAAAGTCCGCTCTTCTTAACGCTTTGACAAAACAGGCAGATGAATAACGCGCGCCATCCCAAACTCATTGCAAAAGGAAACAGTGCAGCCAATAGCATGATTTGTGCATACAACACATAGACACTTTGCCTTGGAGTAAAGGAGCGTTCAAGCAACACACTATAAAAACGAGCCATCACGTGCATCATGTGAGCTTTTCCTAACATACGAGTCACCACTTGCAACGACAAAACATCAAAAATAGAAAAATTACGAGTTTGCTTCTCAAGGATTATTTCATTCTTTTGCATAGTTCTAAGAGTTTTTATTATCTGTATTATTCCTTATTTGCCTGCAAAGGAAATGTTAAAGTGTGACAGAACGCAACAATCGCAAAATAAAACGTTAAAAAACAGCCACAATCCGCATTTTTATCTCTTTTCCCTCTTCTCCTCTCCGGTGCTGGGCAAGAAAGGCCCTTTACTTTGCCACTCAGCATGAAAATACGGCCTTCCTTCGGGGCACGGAAAATCGCCTCTCTGCATAGATGGGATTTTTCCCTTGTGAACGGAGATTTTCGTAAACTGCGAACAGAGTGCTCCGAACCTCGTCATTATCATGCTTAAACCTAAGACTTTCCGTTTCTACTTGAAGACTTTCTCGTCTACCACAGGCCTGTGGTAGAGCTACCGGACGGCAGCGGTAAAGCTACCACAGGCCTGTGGTAAAGCTACCGCACGGCAGCGGTAGAGCTATCACTGGGCAGTGTACGACGGAAAGATGTGCATCTGCAAAAGGAAAAACGAGCATCTGTGAATGGTAGAACGGGCATCTATGAAAGGGAAGACAAATCACTTTTCTCATCATACAACCAAAAATATCCGCTAGCTTTCTACTCGGGACTTGCACCCGTTAGATAATGCTCATGCCGAGCGTACACAAAAAAAATGCAAGAACCACTTTACAGCGTTCTTGCATTTTGAGAGCCGAAAGCGGGACTCGAACCCGCGACCTATTCATTACGAATGAATTGCTCTACCAACTGAGCCATTTCGGCCTTTTGCTTAATTAGGTAATCTATTGATTATCCTCATTTGCGAACGCAAAGTTATACATTTATTTATAAATAGCCAAACAAAGCACTATTTTTCTCGAAAGTTTTTTTGTCTTTGAAGTAGATTTAAGGAGGCAATAAGAAGATTCGTTCGATGGATAACATGCCCTTGCGTCGACATAGCATCTAGTCAAAAGAGGAATAAGACATTTCTCCTAATGCCAACGCGAGACACATTGCCCACATAACGAATAGGCTAACCATCTAGCACGAATACGCAATAAGCACTCCTATATATAATATTATAGGTGGTTCTGTAAATTCTGATGATGGAATTTACAGAACCACTCTTATAGAAGCCGAAGGACTAGTTCTTCATTATTGACCAAACACCTTCTCGTAGTCGGTTGCAAAGTTTTGGTAAGTTTGCGTCATTTTCTCTACCTTCTTTTGGTAATCAGTTTGACTCTTTGCCCATTCTGTGGGCGGATACCAACGTATATCATCACGTTTCTTACTTAGTTTAAGCGTACATCCATTAAAAAAATCTGAGGGAAGACCCAAATCATGTGCTCCACCACTCAGTGTGGGATATTTACTCAAAGTGTGCACTCTAATGGATCGATCTTGACCAGGAACCCATCCCTTAATAAGTGAGAACACCTGCAAATGGCCTAATGTGCATTCGCCCGTATTGTCATTTACTTGCACTATCTCTATTCTGTAGCGACGTGGAATAACAGAACCATTCTCAAATCCATCCATCATCATCATTAAGTTGAACCAAAGGTTTGCTCCCATATTATCAGAAACTACACGCAGATTATGATACATAGCCGACCCTGCATCTACCACAATATATTGTTTTCCGCCCTCCTTCTGCATGCCAACGATTTTCATAGGAGGATAGTACACATTTACCGCCAATGAACCACCTACATATCGTTTCATCGGATCTAGCATCAACGCCAAGTAGCCATAAGTATTTTTACCAAATGGACAGCAGATATTTTTCTCCTTACTCATTTCTGCATAGAGAGGAACATCTATGTAATCATTTCCTGATAGTTTCATTTTGAGAGTTCCTTGGTAAACGTTCGAATGATTAATACGCTCTATCACTGGACGTTTAAGAAATGTCACGGTAGCTGTATCATTCTCAAACACTGAGAATGACTCCTCGCCTATTTCTCTATTTCTCAATCTGATACTAGTGACCACCCAGCCTTCATTAGGCTTTGCTTGAACAGATACCTTATCGCCATATTTAATAGGAGATTTTCCTACAACAGAAGCACTACCTCCTACTGCTGGATTACATTTTACCTTGACCGAATAAGTTTGATCAATTTTCCCCGTAGGACCTTTAGGCTTTTTGTTTGTTCCGCCACAATCTACAACGACTTTGTTTTCGTCATAATCATCGGAATGAACAAAGCCTTTCAAATCCTCCGCCGTAAAGCACTCTTCACCAAAGAGCCAAGCAATCTCGCCCGTATATTTTACCAAAGCCATAAAACGCTTATCATCTATCCTGATATTATCTGCGATAATATAGCCATCTTTGCTCGGTTGGCTAAATCCTCTAATATAGCCGTGCTCCCACATATCGCCTAATTCCTTTAACACCAATCGTCCTCTACTATCAATTACGGCAGTTCCCGAATGGATCGTGTACAATCCAAACGAATCGAAAGGGTTGGAGGTCCACAATTCTCCTGCATATATTGAATGTCCGTCGCTGCTATATGTCGAGTAAGCATCCGTAATATTGAAATTATCATCTACAGAAAACACTCGGTCCCAATAATCCTTAATACCACGAACCAATGCGTGGCCTTCATAAAATGAAGTTCCACCATACGACACCGCGAGTTTACGCCCCTTCAAGTCATAATAAGTCGTTGTAGGTTCACTCCCATCAGAATACACATAGTATTTGCCATCACGCACATCACCTATCACATAAGTCTCACTCAAATCGAATTGTGTAGAAACGACAGAAGTTGTCAGCACCGTTTTTCCTGTGCAGTCAATCAACGTCGCCGTATAATTTCCACTGCCCTCGTTTCGAACAAATGTCCATGCATAGCCTTCGCTAAAGTCGCGCACTTTATCCCAACGGGGCTGAATGACCACTTGGCCTTTCTCATCCATGAAGCCCCATTTATGTCCACGCACTTGAAAAGCACGCAAGCCACACTTGAGCGCACGAGGTTTTCCCTCACAACCATAGCCAAAAATCAAGTTGGTGGGCGATGGGAACTTTTCTCCCCGCGTGTTAATGAAGAAGTTTCCAAGTTCTTGATAGCCCTGCATCTTGGTCACATAAGCAAGTCCATCAACAAAACCAGACTGCGGCTTCCAAGACGGATCAAGATTTCTCACCGATCCATCCTTATATAGTATCGAATAGAATTCCTTGCCGAAGTTGTTTTTCTTAGCAGATTTGGCAATGAGCGCACCATTATCAAATAGCATATTATTATCTCCTCGTGTTCCCAATGCTTTCCATTCTGGACCAAATAGATACTCACCATCTATTGTCCACACAGTAAGAAGATTCTTATCTATTAAGCAGAATGCGCCTTCGCTCACATTGTAAAGCGCACCTGAGTAAAAACTGGGAATCACCTTATAGTGTGTTCTGCTAGTAAGATAGGGCACCATATAAGGTCTTATGTCATCTGGATTGTCCTGTTCACTTTGAGAATCTTGCTGCATCACGTATTCTGTGAATGTCTTAACTTCTTGAGCCGACGATGCTAAAGGTCTAGCAGTAAATGTTAGGGTTGCCAACGCTGCGAACCCTAATGTTGATAGAATGTTCTTTCGCATTTTCCGTAGTTTTTTTGGGGGGGGTTAATAATCTCTCAACTCTTTTTTTCACCATTTATCAGTAGTCCTGATGTGACAAAGATAAGAACATTTACAGAATAATCCTCTTTTTTCCTTAAAAAATCTGCCCAAATATTCAGAATAGCTTAAAATGAGCGATTTATGAGTATATCACCTGAATAGAGGTAATGATTTGGCAACGGTTCTAATTTCTGCAATTTGCATACATTTGCTTGTCAAACAACTCTTTTCGTATGCAAAAAATACAATAATTTATGTGACACACAAAGAAATACATATTTTTTAACGAGAGGAACTCACTAAAAAATCTGTGGATGAAGTTTGCCCATTGGAAAATATTGGCAAACGCCATCACACAGAATTTTATTTTCCGCTTTGTTGCGGAACCATATATTGAGAGAGATTTATAATCTATCCATTTCTTCACTTGCAGCACTTTCGCCCTTATAGCGCTTTTTGTCTTTAAATGTATATCTCACCAAGAGGCTGATGCGGCGACCGTCCTTGAAACTGCTCTTGTCGAAAATGTAATCTGAGGCATATCTTGTCTCTCGTTCTTTTGTGCCGAGGATATTGTTAAGACTCAGCCTTACCAACCATGCATTGTCAGCAAAATGCTTGGTTACTCCTAAGCTAAACCATAATGCCTGTTTAACTAGATATTCCCTCATGTTTCCATCAGAATTGTAACTTAGCAGTACGTAAGGCATCCAATGGTGGCGCAAGTTGAAATAGCTGTTGAACGACATTGATATGTAAGGCTTGTCATTCTTGATTTTCCTTCCATCCGTATTATAGAGTGACATATAAGTTCGCATCATATTAAGGTTGAAATATGGTTCCCAAACACCCACATTCGTATGATAAGCCAAACTTGCATTTACTGCAGAATAATGCGGAAAATTTTCAGGCTTTGACATTGCTACCAATGGGGCTGCCTGCTGAATGATATTCGTTGAGATGATGTAATCTTTTATCCTTTGATAATCGACTGAGAAACGCAATTGATGCCATTGCAACGAATAGGATATATCTGTCGTATATTGTGGAAGTAGCCATGGATTACCTGCCTCGATGGAATAACGGTTAAAATATTCTTCGCTGTTTCTAAGTTCGTAATAGCTTGGACGTTTTACCTTGGTTGTCAT